>ENA-ORMS01000175-ORMS01000175.1-human-gut-metagenome-genome-assembly--contig:-NODE-175-length-71932-cov-24.557091_pt1 | contig 71932 bp, 69 predicted proteins | sample MGYA00242104_ERZ508997 | MGnify/ENA primary metagenome ERZ508997 (study PRJEB26280, sample SAMEA2338704) | human gut metagenome | biome: human gut; feature: human-associated habitat; material: faeces...
GGAATCCATCCATCATTGCTATTGCTCCTTGGTCCAGTGAGAGGGGTGCAGTACATGTGTAGGAGCAGCTTTTTAATTTTTTTCTTAGCCGTTTAGTCCGAAATAGATATAGTTAGAATGATCATACTGACTTTGTTCGCCAAATCTTATTCTTATCTTTCCTTTCACTAAGTCGCTAAATGTTTTAATCTTTTAGTTTAGTTTGGACAACAAAATCTTAATATTAAATTTAGAAAAATAAAAAAAGCCAAACGAATGACGATTTTAATTATGGCGTAATTAAAATAGATAGCATTATTCCTATTTATGAAGACTTCTTAATTAATAAAGATGGCATTAAATATACCTTTAGAGGGGAAAATTTTTCTTATCAAAATAAAACATATAAATATCAATTAATTTGAGATAATACTGTTTTATATTTAAATAACGATTTAACAAATAATAAAAATAAAATAAAAGAAGATATTTTATTATTAGATAATCAATATTTTTTTGAATTAATTTTAAAAAAAACTAAAACAAAAGAATTGACAATAGAAAATATTAGATTTGAAATGTATAATGATAAAAGAATATATATAATGATAGAAAATTGAAAGGAATTAAAATAAAACAATAAAATTAATTTCTTAATTGTATATATAGTATAAAAGGAGAAAAAAATATGAGAAAAAACTTTCTATCACTTATGTCATTAACATTATTTGCATCAATCGGATTATTATCTGGATGTGATGAAGTTAAATCTAACAATTTATTTACAAATGTTTCAAAAACTTTAGCAGTCGAAGCTGTGTCTTCATTAAATCTTGTACCATCAAGAAGATTATTAAAACAAAAAAGTATAGAGCCAACATTTGATGTAGAAAAATTAGTAAATAGAACTAATGCTTTATTTGACACAAAAATTGTTATTAATGAAGTAACTTCTGATAAAGAAGAATATTCATCTAAACAAGAAATTGCTTTAGAGGCTAATAATTATGTTTTATATTACAACATCAAAGAATCTATGGAAGAAGAAGAGGGTGAAACTGAAATAAAAAAACACTATGTTGGAATCTTAATTTATAACGAAATAAAATATAATTTTAAAGCATCTGAAGAAATTGAAGAAGATGATGAATTTGAAAAAACATTACATTTTAAATTAAATTTAGGAGATAAATCATTTATTTCTGTAAAACAAGAATATGAAAAAGAAAATAATGAAGAAGAAGTATCATTTAAATATTCTTATGTAGAAAATGGTTTGCAAAAAGAAACATTTAAAATATCTAGAGAAATTGAAAATCAAGATCTTGAAATTAAATTAAAAGAAAACAATGAAGAATACAAATTATCATATTTTGTAAAAGATAATCAAGAATATTTAAAAGTTAAATATAATAATGGAAAATATTTATATAAAGTAATTCTTGATCAAGAAACAAATGTTAAATCTTATTTATTAGTTGAAGCAGCTTAAAAGCTGCTTTTTAAATTCATGAATATGCCAAAAAAGAATACATTTATGCCTCAATTATTGACATATTTTTAAAGAATAAGTTATATAAAAGATATAATAATAAATTAAAGAGGCATAATGGGTAATATCCTTAATGTTGCAATTGTTGAAGACGATATAAATGCAGGCAATAAACTTGTATCATTTTTCGATGAATTTAAAAAAGAAAAAGATATTGATTTTAATATAAATACTTTTACAAATGGTGAATCATTTTTAAAAGAGCAAGATAAATATGATGTAGTATTTATGGATATAGAACTTCCAGGAATGAATGGAATGGAAACAATTACTAAATTAAGATAGGAAATTGTATTTAAAAATGAAAGCAAAAAATCAATTTTTTTAAGTTCATTATTATTTAAATAATATTCAGCAATTAAAACATGAATATGAGGATTCCATTTTATATTGCTACTAAAAGTATGCAAAAATTAATATGACCTAATTTTTTTTCGTGTTTTAATGTTGGTACGATAAGAGTCTTATTTCTTCATTTGTGGCTTTGTCTGACTTTAATGTTATCTCCGCCATCTCATGACCAAACTCAACTGCCTCTTTTAAGGAGCATCCTTCAGTAAATTTATCAATGACTCCGGCAAATAAGGAATCTCCACTGCCGGTAGTGTTCTTTATGTTTATTGCCGGTTCTACTTCAACTCTTTCAATCACTTTATTGTTCTCACCAATATAAATATCTTGAGGCCCATGAGTGATTACCACATTCTTTATTCCTTTTTTGAATAAAGATTTGATCAATTCTTCTCCTTCTAAATTTCCATCAGACAACGATTGTCCTTCATGGAAGTTTCCTTTTAGTAAAGTTATTTGATTGAGATATGGTTTAAGTCTTTGTGCTTTAGCAGGAGAAATGCATTCGCATAAGATCTTCTTATGCTTAAAAGTCTTGAATATATAGTCTATTGTTTCTTGAATTAGATTTGTGTCTATAGCTATATATTCATATCCTTCAATTATCGGCTTTAAAGATTCTAGGTATTTAGGACTTAAATCGGAGATGATTCTGTTATCGCATAAGGCTAAAGCCATATCGTGATTTGAATCGTTTATAGCTATATACGTAGAAGTTGGCAAGTTAGATTTAGGGCAATAGACATTCATTCCTAAATTTGCTAAACCTTTCTTCATCTTAATTCCTAAATCATCTTCACCTATAGCTGTTATAAAAGGGCAGTAATTTCCTAAGAAAGCTAAGTTCTCAGCAACATTTCTCATGACTCCACCGAATGAAACAGCTAAAGTTCCTATGTTTGAAACACCAGGAATAAGTTTATCTCTAGAATCTCCGATATAGTCGATATTTGATCCACCGATCAATATGAGTTTCTTGTTGGACATGAGAAATTACTTAAGCTTTGAATATTCAGCTGCTATTTGAGCACCGAGCTTAGCGTTGTTCAAAACTAAATGAATGTTGGCTTCCAAAGATTCACCACCAGTCAATTCGACAATTCTCTTGAGCAAGAAAGGAGTCTCATCCTTTCCATGGATTCCTAAGGCTTCCATTTCTTGTTGAGCCTTATCTATAGCTTTGTCTATAATCTTTTCATCCATAGAATACTCTTCTGGAATAGGATTGCAAATCAAAGCTCCACCATCTAGTTTGTATTCTCTCTTAGCCTTTACTATTTTTGCTATTTCCAAAGGTGATTGAGCATTGTAATCAGGCTTGTATGTGCTAGTTCTTGTATAGAAGCGAGGCAATGTTTCGCTTTGATAAGAGATTACAGGAACACCTTTTGTTTCCAAATATTCCAAAGTTAAAGGCAAGTCCAATATAGCTTTAGGTCCAGCACAAATGACTGTGACATTTGTCTTTCCTAATTCATCTAAGTCAGCACTTATATCAAAAGTCTTTGTTGCACCTCTTTGACATCCACCTATTCCACCTGTGACAAAGAAATTGATTCCAGCCAAATTTGCAAAAATCATAGTAGCAGAAACGGTGGTTGCACCCCATAGTTTCATAGCGGTGACGATAGGAATATCTCTTCTAGAGACTTTGATAATTCCTTTCTTCTTTCCAAATTCTTCGATTTCATCAGGTGTCATACCGATGATGGGCTCACCTTCAATGATTCCTATAGTTGCGGGAACTGCACCATTATCTCTTACAGTTTTTTCTACAGCCAAAGCACATTCGACATTTCTTGGATATGGCATTCCATGAGAAATGATAGTAGATTCTAAAGCGACAACAGGTTTTCCTTCTTGGATAGCCTTCAAAACCTCAGGGTTGATTTTCATTTTAAAGCCTCTCTTTTTTCCAAAAGAGAATTATAGATAAAAGGAAGTATTTATTCTATATAAGAATAGATTTTGAAAGTCTTTTCTAAAAATACAAACTAATTATTATTCTTCTTAACCAAACAATCAGCACATGTACAGTAAAGAACAGTTCTTTTGTAGTCGAGTTCACAACCGTGTTCTTGTTGAACATGATCATAGAATGTTTCTAGTTGTGTGCATTTTAAAGGAATTATCTTTCCACACTCCAAACAGACCATTCTTCCGTTTGAATATCCAACTTCATCTAAAACGATATAACGAAACAAGGATTTCTTTCCGTCAGATGATGATATTCTTGCTACTTTTCCTTCTTCTGCTAATTTATCTAAGAATCTATATACCGTGGGGTATGAGATATGAATGTCTAGTTTTTCTAAATCACTTATCAAATCACTGACTGATTGGAATTCGTTCTTCTTACTTTTGAGGACTTCTAATAATAATCTTTTTTGTTTTGTAGTATATGAAGCCATAATAGTCCTCCTTTCTTTTCTCTTATTATACGAAAATTTATATCAAGCGTTAAACATTATAATAAATGAAAGACAAAAATGAATGGAAAATTAGTTTTTTATAAGTGTTATACAAGTTGCAAAAAACATAGATAACCACTATATTTTTCTTGCATTTATTTTTAATAATTGCTATTCTAACAATAGAGGTGAAAAGAAAATGGTCACAAAAGATTTAATCGATGATGTAGCTTCAAAAGCTCGTCTTTCTAAAAAAGAAGCTGAAGCAGCTATCAATGCTGTATTTGCCGGTATTACTGATGGACTTATCAACGATCCTGAACATAAGGTTCTTGTCTCTGGATTTGGAATTTTTGAAGTAAAAGAGACCAAAGCCAGAAAAGGCGTTAATCCTGCAACTCAAGAAGCGATTGAGATTCCTTCATCCAAGAGAGTCTCTTTCCGTGTCTCTAAGACTCTCAAAGAAGCAGTTAAGTAATTTAAGTAAAATAAAAAAGAGCCATATGGCTCTTTTTTAGTCTTGTTTTTATTTGTCTTCTAATTTCATTTGCTGCTCGTCATGTTTCTTTTGATACATATAAAGAGCAAATGAGATAGCAAATCCAACAATCAATAAGCCGATTCCTAAGGATAAATCAATAGGCATAGAGACAGCGTTTGGATAATTTGTACTTTTGTCTACTACACCAGCCCAAATCTGATAAACCTCATATACATCGCTGTTGAAGAAGATCGATACGATTGCTCCAGCAGACAAACCTACAATAGCGAAGAAAGTTGTTTTTCTAGATTTTTCAAATAATTTATTTAAAAATTTTGAAGTTAAGAATAACCCAACTAAGAATCCAACAATCAATGCTGCATATATTCCAAAGATTTTGGGATTTTGTTTCCAATACTCTAGATGGAATGAACCCATCAAAGCACTAAAGTATCCTATCATCATCAAGAAAGCTGAGGCTGATAGTCCAGGGACTACTTGAGTTATACTAACGACAAATCCTATGACTAAGAATACTATATACTCCCACCATTCTATTGTAACAAAGGCGGTTCCATCATTTCCGTTTCCAGTCAATAGTGTCACACAGACTGATAACACGATAGGAATTAGGAATCCAATTATCAACAATGAGATTCTAAGAGGTGTTTTCTTCTCACCTTTTATTTCATCGTTGACAGCAGGGAAAGCACCTATCATCAAACCGGCAAACAAGCAAATGATAGCAAAAGGAATGTAATTCAATGCTGCTTGTACTCCAAAGAATCCACCGATGAATCCTATGATTGCTCCTATGACAACAGGAAGCAAAAACAAGAAGCAATTCTTAAATTTTTTGAATAGATTCGATACAGCATTCAATAACTTGTCGTAAATTTTAAAGATAATTGTTATTGTGGCGCCGGATATTCCAGGAACAATAACAGCTAATCCAACAAAGAATCCAACCAAACAGTTTTTTAACCACTCCTTGGTATTTTTGGGAGGGGCAATCTGAGTTTCAACTTCAGATGTCTGATCTTCTGGCTTTTTTTTATTTTCCATACAATTCATTGACCTCTTTTTTGAACAACAAAGTAGTTTATATAATTCTTATAAAGACTTTTCAACTATAATTAACTATATTCATTCATAACCAAGGAGGCATTTATGGAACTAAATTTTAAAGATTTGAACTGGAGATCCATATTTTTGAAGAGATATAAAGGACTTGGACTCACAGAGAGAGATGCCATGGTTATTTTGATGGCTGATGAAGTGATGCAGATGGATGGGGAAATACCAGTTACGGCTGACGCATTATCACAGTATATGTCTTTATCCAAAGATACTATTGATGATTGTTTATTGAGATTGATGGACAAGAAGTATGTCGCATATAGCCCTAAAGGCGATTTAACTTTACAGCCTCTTTTTAGTAAATTGTTCGATGATTTCAAAAAAGATATAGTCTTATCTTCTGACTCTCGTTCTCAAAAGAAAATTGATGATGCTTATGCCTTCTTCCAAAAAGAGATGGGAAGACCATTGACACCATTGGAAGTCGATAAGATAAATGGATGGTTAGGTGAAGGTGCTACTGTATCTATGATGCAGGAAGCATATGCAAATATTCAATCTAAGCAAAAAAGAGTTACTTTTCCTAGATTAGAAAAAGAAATTTTGCGTTTAGAAAAAGAAAAAGATATTAATAAAGAAGGTTATACTGCAAGGGATGATGCGCATAGATCTAATGAGTTACCTAAGATTATCTCTCACGATTGGTTGAACGATGACTAGACAAGAAAAAGCAGATCAGGTAAAGAATTTCTTAGATGATAGATTTGGTCTTGTCGATTGTTTTTTAAAGCATAAGACAGATCAGGAGTTTTTGATTGCAGTTATTCTTTCTGCTCAGTCTAACGACAAGTCAGTCAATAAAGTGACTCCGATATTATTTGATAAGTATAAAGACTTAGCTGCTTTATCTAAAGCCAACGTCGATGATGTCATCAGTATTATCAAACCGGTAGGATTAGCAAAAACCAAAGCTAGTCACATAATTGAAACATCTAAAATTATTGTCGATAAATATGATGGTCAAATTCCAAAAGATAGAGATGTTTTGATGACACTTCCTGGTGTTGGATTTAAAACATCGGGAGTGGTCTTAGGCGAGTTATATAATTTTCCTTATCTACCAGTGGATACACATGTAGAAAGAGTATCTAAGTTTTTAGGCCTTGTTGATAAAGATTTAAGACCAGAACAAATAGAATTAAAATTAGAAAAGTTATTTAAAAATAGCTGTCTAATCAATACTCATAGACAGTTGATAATGTTAGGTAGAACGATATTGACAGCTAAGAATCCAAAGTTAGATGAACTACCTTTCTCTTGGATTAAGAAGAGTTAGAGTTTTGGATTATCAGGATCTAATTGAGAATTAAAATAAGCTTTATCTATAGCATCCAATATATAAAGCCTAGGTGTAAAACCTTGTTTGATTAGAATTCCGTTTTCTATAAAGAAATCCCTTTTAAATCCTTGATGGGATTTTTCTTTTAATATTCTATCTACTATGAAATGCGCATCTAACAAATAAACTTCGTTTCTTTGAGTGAATGATACGACAAAAAAGCCTATTCCACCTAGTTTTAAGACTAAATCTAGATGAGTCACTTGTTGAGGTCTTATGTTTTGAAAGTGAAGAGTGTCTTCCTTAGTCTCTTTGCATTCGAAATCGATGTATTTAGATCGATAAACTCCAACGAAATCAGTTGTTGATTTTTGATCAAAATGAGCCTCGATAATCTTGTTTGGATTAGACTTGTCAACTTTATATACTCTAATAGGAGTTGGTCTTTTATAAATAGAAGCTATTCCAAGATTTCTATAATAGTCACAGGATTTGATTACATCGTTTTCCAAATGCATTCCCATGTTGGCTCTATCGGCTAGACCATTTCTTTTTCTTTTGATGATTCCTTCTTTTTTCTCATCTTTTACAACTTCTTCATAAGTCTTTCCGTTAGGATATTTGATCGTCATGATAAGTAATCCTCAATGGCTTTGTTGAAATCTTTAGAAGATACATCTTTTCCATTACATAAATCATCTATAAATGGCTTGGATATAATGAAGAAATCTTTTGAAGTTAGAAGATTCTTTTTGAATTCGCGTAATGTTATATCAGGTCTTTTTATCACTTGAATGAATAGATTCATTAAGTTTTCAGCATCATACAAAGGATCGTGTGCGTGCTGTAAATTCTTGGCTTCATAAATTTCTAGAAGCTTAGGTTGTGAGAATGTCATATGTCTTTCGTCATGAACGAATCTAGAGACGAATGCCTGCATGTCGAACCAGTTTCTTTTTATATGGTCATAAAAGTCTTGACATAATTGATCGTTGGCTCTTATCTTGGATTGATAGAGCATATTTAAGTCTTGGTTTCCGAAAGTAATATATACTTTCTTTCCAGTGCATTTAGTGAATGTCATAAGTTCGACTAATGCTTTATGGAAGGTGATACCTTCTGTCTTCAATCTATCGTCAGTTATACCGGTCAGAATAGTGACAACACCACCTACAGGACTTTGAGGTTTTATCAATCTCTTGAAAACCTGAATCTTTTTTCCTGGCAAAGGCAATAAATCGGGTCCACAAAAATACTTGCATGCTCCTATTGCAATAGTTTCATGTGATAATTGAGTTCCTTCTAAATCTAGAAAGACTAATTCTCTGGGTTCTCCGATTTCTTCTTTTAAAAGGCGCATAAAAATCCTTAAGATAATTTCCAAATATCTTCTATTTTGTCTTCTTCAACTTTTGGTGGCTCGTATTGTTTTGCTATTTCATCAGTCTTTTTCAATATGTTCATCAATTGCATACCTTCGGAAGGCCCTAATGACTTAAGCCACATTGTGAATACTTCTACAATAGCATCTGTTTCCTTTCTGTATTTTTCCAATCCAGCGGGTGTAATCTTTACGAAAACTTGTCTTCTATTAGTTTTATCAGTCTCTCTAGTAATCAATCCTTCCTTCTCCATATTTCTAAGGTTTGCTGCTACATTAGGTCTGGATAAATTCAATTCACTAGAGATGTCCGAAGGATGACATAACCCTCCTGAATTGACTAGAAGCAATAGTATTCTTCCATCTGATTTGATGAAATTAATAAGAGAATTTAACATTCCATGATTGTAGATGTCTAAGAGGTAAGAAAAGAATGCAAATATATCCTTATCTACTCCATCAAGTCTTTTTAAAGCGGGAGAATTTTCGATGGATTTTTCTTTTTTGTTGTCCATTTTGTTTTATCCTTTCCTGTCGTTTATCAAAAGACACAGATTATTATTTTAATAATAATTCAAAGATTGAATTATTTCAACTTTTGAGGTTGGTTATGGCTATAAAAATACTTTCAAAATGGGTGCTTTCTATAAATATTAATATTTAATCTTATTTATATATTGTATTTTTTGCTATTTTATGGTATTTTCACCAAGCATGTCCAAAGCTACATGCAATGCACACGAATATGGATTTTGCCGACTAGTCCTTAAAATGCAGGACTTATACGAATCTTATAAGTCTGTTACACAAACATTCTAGACCTTACATAGAAACTGTATTAATGCGTTTTCTGGGTTGGCAGTACGGAAGTATTCGGAGGTATAACAAAAAATGGAGGGTTTTTAAAAACCATGAGTGAAGAAGTTAAAGTAGAAGCTCCAGTCGAGTCTGCACCCGCTGCTGAGCAACCCAAAGCTGATTTGATGTCAAAGACTATCCACAAGGATAGTGATCCTGTTGTTTCTGTTAAGGAACTCATTGCCGTCGGTGCCCATTATGGTCACCAAGCACGTCGCTGGAATCCTAACATGAAGCCTTACATCTATGGTAAGAAGAACAACTTGCACATCATCGATTTGAACAAGTCTGTTGATTTGATTCAAAAGGCTTATGTGGCTCTTAAGAAGATTGTTGAACAAGGTGGAAAGGTTCTCTTCGTTGGAACTAAGCCTGTCGCCAAGGAAACTGTCTTGAATGAGGCTACTCGTTCTGGCTGCTTCTATGTCAACAATCGTTGGTTGGGTGGAACCTTGACTAACTTCGATACCATATACAAACGCATCAAGCTCTTGAAGGAACTCGATGAAGCTACTGAGAGTGGACAACTCGACAAGCTTTCCAAGAAGGATGCTATTGCCAAGGGCAAGGAACGTGATCGCTTGAGCTCACTTCTCGGTGGTATCAAGGAAATGAGAAAGAGACCTGACGCTATCGTCGTGGTCGATTCTAACTGGGAGCACAACGCTGTCCATGAAGCCAAGTTGCTCCACATTCACACCTTTGGACTCATCGATACTAACTGTGAGCCTTCAGATGTAGAATTCCCTATTCCTGTGAACGTTGATGGACCTGAGTCTGTCAAGCTCATCATTGGATTGCTCGCCGATGCCGTTGTCGCTGCTAAGGGTGGAGAAGCTGCTTATGCTTACCAAGCCGATGCTGCTGATGTTGGAAATATGGAGAGCTTCATCCCTGAGGATTTGAGCAAGTATCAATTCAGCCAGGACGATTTGAAGGTTGTCCACGCTAAGATTCGTGAAGATATCTTCGCTGCTAAGCGTAAGGGCAAGAAGCGTCGTAAGAAAGCTAGCAAGAAGTTTGTAAAGCGTCCTAATGGTGGAAATCATGGACCTAAGGATGAAAATCGTGGAGAGAAGGCTCAAGAGGCTCCTAAGGCCACTGAAGCCGCTCCTAGCGAGAAGACTGAAGCTAAGCCTGCAACTGAGGAGACTAAATAACCGTGTCATCTGCACAAATCGAATTAATTAAGCAGCTCAGAGACCGCACTGGTGCCGGACTCATGGACTGCAAAAAGGCTATTGTCGCTTGCGAGAATGATGTCGAGAAGGCTATTGTCTGGCTTCGTGAGAAGGGCTTGAGCAAGGTTGCTAAGAAGGCCAACCGTGTTGCAGCCGAAGGAAAGAGCTGGATTGAAGAGTCTGGTGATGATGCCGTTATCTTCGAAGTCAACTCCGAGACTGACTTTGTCTCTGAATCACCTGCTTTCGGTGATTTGGTCAAAGAAATTGGAAAAGTTTTGATTGAAAAGAAACCCGCCACTTTGGAAGAAGCTACTGAAATGGTTTCTAGCATTTGTGCTGACGGAACCATGCGTATGGGTGAGAAGATAGTTCTCCGCCGCTTGAAGTGGATTCACAAGAGTGCCGGTGAGAACATCGGAACCTACATCCATATGAAGGGTAAGATTGCAGTTGCTGTTGTATTGAAGGGTGGCGATAAAGCTTTCGCTGATGATATCGCTGTTTCTCTTTGCTCCAGTCTTCCTACCTACATTTTCGAGTCAGAGATTCCTGCCGAAGTTGTAAAGAAGGAAACTGAAATTGAAATCGAAGCCTCCAAAGCTGATCCTAAGTTTGCTAGCAAACCTCAAGCAATCCAAGAAAAGATTGTCGAGGGACGTGTTAGAAAGAACCTCAACTCTCAAGTCTTCGTCGATCAAGAATTCATCTTGGATACTTCCAAGGTTGTAGGACAAGTCTTGAAAGAGCATGGAGCTGAAATCGTCTCTACAGTTCGTTTCACCACTGGTGAAGGAATTGAAAAGGCTCAATCCGACTTTGCTGCCGAAGTTGCTGCACAACTCAACAACAAGTAATTTATTGAATTTGTAACAAGGCACGCCTATGTGTGCCTTGTTTTTTGAAAGAGGGTTATATGGAAATAAAATATAAACGTGTATTGCTTAAAATCTCTGGCGAAGCTTTGGAAGACAGTGAGAATCATTCGATATTCTCAAAAGAGAAGATGGTAGGAATAGCTGAACAAGTTAGAATTCTTCACTCTGCTGGGGTTCAGGTCTGTCTTGTTGTCGGGGCTGGAAATATCTGGAGAGGAAAATTGGCCGGATTATTAGGCTTAAATCCAGCTCAAGCAGATGATATGGGAATGATGGGTACAGTCATTAATGGATTAGGACTTAAGGGTGTATTAGAAAACAACGGATTGAAAGCACATGTTTTCTCTTCTATTCAAGTCGACAAATTTTGTGACTATTTTACACAAAGAGATGCTTTGAGAGCTTTGGACAATGGTGAAGTATGTATCTTTGTGGGTGGAACAGGAAATCCTTTCTTCACAACTGATTCATGTGCAGCTTTGAGAGCTTTAGAGACTAGTTGTGACGTCATCTTGATGGCAAAGAATGGTGTTGATGGAGTCTACACTGCTGATCCTAAGACTGATAAGTCGGCTAAGTTGATCAAGACTATAACTTATCATGAGATTCTTGATAAGAAATTGAAGGTCATGGATGCTACTGCTGCTGGATTATTGGAGGATTCCAATATTCAAATCAGGGTGTTCGAAATGAAACCGGAGAATTTCTTAAAGGTCATCACTGGTGATTCTATGGGAACATTGATCACAAAATAAGTAATTTAATTGCTTTTATTTGTGCTAATAATAGATACCTTTGTATCACTTATAAGTTTTTATTATATATTTCTATAGTAAGGAGAAATAATTATGGAAGAAAAAGAAGTATTAGATTCAGTTAAAACTGAAATGAATGAAGCTATCAATAAGCTTAAAGGATCTTTGGCTACCTTGAGAGCAGGTGCAGTCAATCCTAATGTCTTAGACAAGATCCGTGTCGATTATTATGGAGAAATGACTCCTATCAAGACTTTGGCAGCAGTTAGAGTTGAAGGTGGAACAGCCTTGGTTTTAAAGGTTTTCGATCCTTCTTCAGTAAAGTCTATCGAAGCTGCAATAGGAACATCAAACTTGGGTGTGAATCCTAATGTCAAAGGAAATGAGATTCGTCTTAATTTCCCACCCCTCTCTGGTGATCGTCGTAAGGAAATCATCAAGGAAGCTAAAGGATATTGTGACGATAATAAAGTCACAATCCGTGCTATTAGAAAGAACTGGATTGATAAGGTAAAGAAATCCGAAGAGTTCTCTGAGGATTTAGAGAAGCGCATTGATGCTGCTATTCAAAAGGAACACGATGCTGCTATCAAGACTATCGACTCCTTATACAAGGGTAAGGAACAGGAGCTCTCTAATATCTAGTGTCTGACAAAGATACAAAAAGTTTGAAGCATATTCTTTTTATTATGGATGGAAATGGCCGTTGGGCCAAGAAGAGATTGTTGCCTCGAACTGCAGGACATTTGGCAGGAGTAAAACGCATCAAAGAAATAGTTGATGAGTGTTTTTTGACCTATCAAATTCCATATGTTTCATTGTTTTGCTTCTCTAGTGAGAACTGGAATAGACCTGAAGCTGAAGTTTCCACTCTATTCAAATTATTAAAAGAATTCTTTTCTTCAAACATTGAAGATTTTAAATCTAAGGGTGTGAAGATTAGAGTTGTTGGAGACCTAGCCGATAAAAGAATACCGACCGATATTCTCAATACTATCAATGAAGCTATGAAAGAGACAAAAGAATTGAATAAGTACAACTTCACTGTCTTATTCAATTATGGTGGAAGACAAGATGTGGTTCAAGCTACTAAGAGATTTGCTTCTCTATATAAAGAAGGAAAAGTAGAATTGGATTCTTTGAATGTTAAATCATTCGAAGATTATCTTTGGACTAAAGATTTGCCAGATGTCGATTTAATGGTTAGAACCTCTGGCGAGTTGAGAGTATCTAATTGTTATTTATATCAATTAGCTTATGCTGAAATGGAATTTCCAAAGACTTATTGGCCTGATTATTCGGTGAAATCATTGAAGGAATCCTTGGATGATTTCTACGGAAGAAATAGACGTTTCGGAGCAATAAAAGAATGAAAAAGTTATCGAAAAATACTGAACATTCAATGATTGTGAGAATAATCACTGGATTGATTTTAGGTTTAGTCTTGGGACCGGCTGGAATATTTGGTGGATGGTATCTGTTGGCAGTATCATTTGTTTTAGTTTTCTTTGCCGCCTATGAGATATTAGCTTTGCCTGGAAAAAAGCATTATAGTAAGTTCATATGGGTTTGGACTTATGTTTGGATGTATGCAATGATTTATTGGATCTTCTTTAAAGAAGAAAATATAAGGAATGAATTATTTGCTGGCAACTTTTTCTCATTGAATAAAATTTATATCAGTATTTTCTCACTAGTCATTTATTTAATAGGCTTGTTTTGCTTCTCATTCTTATATGAAACATTTAGACTGGATGATGTTTTCTACTTGTTTACTATGGTCTTCATAGTATCGCTAGGATTCTATTCGATTATGTATTTAAGATATTATCCAACTGCTTTCTTAGATAAGACGAATCCTGCTGATATCACATTGACTTATAACTGGTCTATATCTTCTTCTATGTTGCTGTGGTTTTGTTTGTTTGGCGTTTGGTGTAGCGATATAGGAGCTTACTTTGTCGGTGTTTTATTCGGTAAGCATCCAATGAATCCTAGAGTATCTCCCCATAAAACATGGGAAGGATTCTTTGGTGGAGTTGCTTTTTCAATGATATTCACTTTGAGTTTCTCAGCGATATCGTGGTACTGTTTTAAAACTCCTTTGATCAAAACTGGTGGAGAAGCTCCTTTGGATGGATTGAGCTTTGAAAGCCAAAGTGGTTGGGGTTGGGGCTACATCTTACTCTTGTCTGTAATTATTCCTATTATGGATAATATAGGTGGATTTATCTTCTCGGCAGTTAAAAGACATTTCAATGTTAAAGATTGGGGCTTTATTTTACCTGGTCATGGTGGCATAATTGATAGGTTTGATTCCATATTCGTCACCTGTTCTGTAGTAGCTATCTTGATATCATTTATTACTAATGGTTGGACATTCTTACAGCATTAATAACTGAATATAGGATTATTTAAAACTTAAAGGAAAAGAAAATTAAAGTATGGCAAAAAAGATTGTTTTATTAGGAGCGACTGGTTCTATAGGAACTCAGGCTTTGAGCTTGTTGAAAGATAATAGTGAATATGAGCTCGTAGGAATTACAGCCAACAAGAATGTTGATAAGTTGGTGGAGATAGTCAAAGAATTTCCAACTATAAAATTTGTTGGAATTGTTGCTGATTCTAAAGCTAAAGCTTTGAAAGAAGCTTTACCTGAAGTTGAAGTTTTGTCTGGCAAATCTATAAACTTAACTATTATTGATAAGGCTAATCCTGATGTTGTCTTGAATTCAATTTTAGGATTTGATGGATTCTTACCTTCACTTCATGCTTTGAAGAAGGATAAGATTCTTTTGTTAGCTAACAAAGAAACTTTGGTCGTGGGTGGAAACTTTATCAATGAGGTATTAGCTCAAGGTCATGGAAAGTTGATTCCTATCGATTCTGAGCATGTAGCAGTTGCTAAATGTTTAGCTGAAGTTCCCCAAGACAAGAAAGTCAAAGAATTGTTTATCACAGCTTCTGGCGGTGCTTTGAGAGACTATCCTACTAAGGCTATCGGAACAGCTCCTATTCAAGCGGTGTTAGCCCATCCTACATGGAAGATGGGACCAAAGATCACTGTAGATAGTGCTACTATGGTGAATAAAGCATATGAAGTCATCGAAGCTTCTATGTTGTTCCATTATCCTTTGAAGGATATCAAGGCTGTTATCAATAGAGAATCTTTGATTCATGGTGGTGTTGTTTTAGAAGACGGAACTTCTATTTATGAATATTCTCCTAATACTATGCTCACACCTATCAAATATGCTTTGAGTCTTGGAACTGAGAAACGTCATGAATTGACTGACGAAGATAAAGAAGCAGTCAAGAATTTAAAGACTGAGGATATTGATAAGAACAGATATCCTATGTTCACATTCATTTTATCATTGGTCGGGAAATATCCTTCTCGTGCAGCAATTGTTGTAAATGCTGTGGATGAAGAAGCTGTAAATGCTTATTTAAACGGAGAGATTCGTTTCGGCGATGTCGAGACAATATTGAGAAAAGTTTCTTCTAGTGTCACTAGAGATAGCGATAACCCCAAGGAATTGAAAGATGTCTTGGATTTGGATGAAAAAGCTAGAGATGCAGCAGATAAGATTATCACTCTTTACGCTAATGCTTTGAAAGCTGGAAACAATCCTTCCGATATAGTAGCTAAACCTATTCGTGATGCTAATAGAAAGCACGAAGAAGAAATCAAGGATGAGGTCGAGAAGAGAAAGGCCAAAAAGGCTTCTCGTTGGAGAAACGATCCTAAGAAAAAAGCCTTGCTCAAAGAACATGAAGCTGAGAAAGCTAAGAAAGAAAAGCAAGGATATCCTAGAAATGCCAAGGATGCGGTCAAGGAAAAGAAAGTCTATGTTAAGAGAGAGGACAAGAAGATTGATGATCGTAAGAAGGATGTTCAATCTTTCGGAGACTACATGGACAAGAAGAAGGATGATCATCAAGACTTCGGTAGAAGTGGAATCCGTGGAAAGAGACCTTATCGTAACACTCATGAAGTGAATACTTTCCATAAGAAGAGTGATCATTATGACCACGAGAAGAAATTCAATGGTGATCATAAGGATAGAGATGATAGACATTCGAAATTTGGTGGACACTCATTCCATAAGTCTAATGGAGGATTCCATTCAAGATCTAATGACTCTTATAAACCCAGTGGTGAATTCCATAAATCCTATAGGACTCATTCAGAAGGTGACAACAAGGAAAAGAAATCTTATTCATCTAAAAAACCATCATTTGGCCATTCATCCTTCAAAGGTGGGGAAAGACATTCATCATATAGAGGAAAGTCTTCATTCGGTGGAGACAAGAAGCCCTCTTATCGTGGTGGACACTTCGACAAAGCTCGTCAAGATAAACCACAAGGAGCTACCAAGAAGAGAACATTCCATACTGGAAGAAAGAACTTCAACCGCGGTAGATAATAAGTCAATTATTTGTATGAGATAAAAAGGAGGCAATTATGCAAATATTCATTAGTATCATAGTTTTCGTACTCGGGCTATGCTTTGTCATTTGCCTTCATGAGCTTGGCCATCTTTCGATGGCTAAGCTTTTTAAAGTTTATTGTGAAGAATATTCTATAGGATTTGGACCTAAAATCGTATCTATAAATCCTAAAGACAAGACTACAGGAAAACCACTATGGGAAACCACGGTCAATATTCGCTGTATTCCTTTAGGAGGATATGTTGCAATGGTCGGAGAAAGCGATGATGCTGCTTTGACTGAAGCTGGTATTCCACCAGTTCCAAAGGAAAGAACCTTCAGTGGTGTGAATCATGGAAAACAAGCAATTATCATGATTGCTGGAATCGTGATGAATGTCATCCTTTCTTTCTTCCTTTGCTTTATAGCTGATGCCTTTTGCCCACAACAGGATGTTTATACAAATAGAATTACTGTCGCCTCTGGCTCATATTTAGCTGATAGCGGTCTAACTACAGGTAATAGGATCGTATCGATAAAGAAAGCATATCCTGATGATGTTCTCATCTATGACGGATTGGGAAATCAATGGACTGATGAAAAGATATTTAACCTTCCAGACAAAGATAAAGCAGCTATCGAACAGTCAAAGAATAGAACTTTCAATACTGTAGATACATACTTTGATATTTCTAATGCGATGTTAGATGAAGTCTATTATAGAAATGAATCTGGCAAGTATTATGAGCCTGTTGTATCAGTCGGTGATTCTCAAACTCATTTGTATTTATATCCTAGTAAGGATAGTAAAGAATTGACAGTGACTATTACTTATGCCGATATGTATTCGACTAAGAATGATGATGGGTCATACGATGGTTCTAAGGTTATTGAAGTGAAAGTGAAGCCTGAGTTGATCGATGCGACCAAAGGTTTGTACCATTATGAAGCTTTGGGTATATCGCCTTATATGTCTTATTCACCTAAGCCATATAACAGAAATAGTTTCATAGATGGAGAAGGAACTCCAACTATAACTGGTCAGTCATTTGCTAGAGCTTTAGGTCAAGCCTTTTATGATCAAGGCAATGGAATAGTTCAAACATTCCAAGCTATAGGTGGATTATTTACTCCATCAGGATGGCAGAATGTCGGTGGAATTGTTTCTATGTTTAGAACTACAGAGCAAGCTGTGTCTATTGGCCCCTTCTATGTATTCTACCTATGGGGTTTGATTTCAGTCAATGTTGCGATTATGAACTTGATTCCATTCCCGGGTTTGGATGGATGGCAGTTACTATTGTGTATCATTGAATCTATTACTAGGAAACCAGCAAATAAGAAATTTAAGTCTTATGCTTCGATGATTGGATTAGGCGTTTTATTAGTCCTTGGAGTTGTGCTGATCGTATTAGATATAATTAGATGGGTTGGATAACAAGTGTTGAATAAAAAAAGACTAGTCTCGAAATAAAAGCCTAGTCTTTTTGATTTATGTTTATATTGATTGAGAATAGAAATGTTTTTGCTATAAATTTCAATTATATCTGCTGTTATAGATGCTGGATTTTTAATGATATTGTCAAATGAAAAATTATCAAATTCAGAATGTAAATAATTTAAATCTTTATTGTGTTTTTCAATTTCTGACAATAGTGAATTCCACTCATTAAATATTTTTCTCGCTTGGCAGGATACTTTTAACCTATTTAAAATATTTCTTTGTTTATCGCTTAATTGTATTTCTATTATTGAATCTCTTTGTAATTTCTTTTTTAAACTCCGTATGTATGGCTTTAAATAATATTTAAATTTTAATTTGTAAAAAATATGAATTTCATTTTTCAAAGAGATAATGTTCTTTATTATTATAAGAAAAAAAGAGTGAAATAAAAATGCCAAGCTCAATCTTGACATAATGTCATCTTATTATGTATTCTATTTCAAATTGACAGTCATAGAATATAACAACACAGCATATTTGCTATGACCTGTCACTTTGAAAAATGAAAATCCTTCAGGAATTGTATATGTATATGTTGTTTTATCAGTTATCACAGGCTTTATTTCAGCTCCATTGCTATCGGCTGATAGAATCGAAGATGAGGCATATAAAGAAGGATAACCTACATAATCACCTTTTGTAGTTACGTCGACATTTAATACTACTGTAGATAAGTTCATCGCAGTCGAATTGAATAAGTAGGAATTGCTCTTTGATAAATTCCTAAATTGAATTCCACCATTATTATTCATTATATAGTCATATTTGAATGTGTATCCGCTAATAGTCAAATCCGATTCAAATCCGGGATACTTTGCATCAAAATTATTTGCGTCGATTGTAATTGTCTTTATTGTTGTGTCTGGAGTTGATGGAGTGTCGGGATCAGTAGTGCTCGATTCATACTTCATTATATCGAGGAAGAACACTGAATTATCACATCCGAAGCTGAGCAGGAATCCTTTTTCTTCACTTTCGGCATAAGGATAATATCCATCTTGAACTGTGACTGTATATCCTAAAGCTTTCAAAGCATTGGAATAATTAGTATCCATTTGACTATCAGTTATAGAAGAATCTATTGTTCCATAAACGACAAACTCACTTGATGATTCGCTTTTGGAAGTATATCCGTAATAAGATTCATCGCTCGCTATATCGAATGATGGAATTTGATTATTTGTAACTGATGTCAAATTAAAGAATGTTGCTATATCAGCATAAGGAAATGAAGAATATTTTGTCACGTTGCTATCAGTATTGGATTCGACCCAAGAATATATTTCAAAGCCATAGTCAGCTGAATAACCTATTTGCAATACTATAAGATTTGTATCATCGTAACTGTATGCATAGAGATCATATCCATCTTGTGTCGAATCATATGTATATTCTTCATCTTCCACCTTACTTTTATATGCACTTGTTATATCGCCACAATCCATATCATGAGTGTAGAAGAAATTTCCTGAATCATCTTTTTCGAGTGAGGATTCACGATTGTCAGTTAGACCATCAGCGAAAGGAATAGCGAAATCGAATCCGAATGCTTGTTTCATTATTTCTTTTTCTGATGCGTACCAATCTGAACTTGCATCATCTTTTTTATTAGATGATGTTGTAGTGTCTTTTTTGTCAGTATTGACCGATGGGACTGAAGGTTTGTTTGTCGAATTGTCTGTGACTTGATTTGAAGGTGCAGTAGGATTAGAAGCAGAATCACCACAAGATGTCAAGAAAAAAGTGGTAGATAATAGAACTAAGGTTAGTAATTTGAATTTTGATTGCATTGATAATTTCTCCCGTATATAATTTTAAAATGTTTGTTAGAAATAAAAAATAGATAACCGTATTATTGATAGCGATTATCTATTAAGCAAGTTTTATTTCTTCTTTTTGCTGTTATTTTTCTTCTTAGTGTTATTGTTTTTGCTGGATGTTTTCTTGGATGATTTCTTCTTTCCTTTTTTAGCAAATACAATAGAAAGAACGATTATTAATACTAAGACGATAACTATTGCAATTATTATTCCGATAGTAATTCCTATGTTTTCAGAATTAAAGTAGACTGATGGAGTTACTTCAATGTTGAATTCACCTAATTTCTTGGCAGATTTATCTACTAACACTGAGATTGTTGTAGTTCCAAATCCTACTGCTTCTATAGTGTTGTCATTTGAGATTTTAGCTATGTTATCATCGCCAGATTTTAGTACGATTTTTTCTTCAGGGAATAGATTGTCAACCTTAATATCTAATTTGTATGAAGTTGAATTTCCTATTACTGGAGCTAATTGAATATTTTTTGGTAAATCAGTTTTTAATATAGCATCATTCCAAATTATTATCTTAGTTTTGAAGTGATTTATAATTCCGTCTTCAGTAGTTTCATCTATTTTTATAGGAGTTCCTTCTTTACATTCTTTTAATGCCTTGAATGTCTTCTTGTCATCAAACATAGATAAGTAATTGGAATCAAAACTGACATTGATAGTCGATTTAGATGAATATGTAACTGGTAATTTTAAAGTGTCATTTGTATGCAAATTATATGAATCTTTGAGGCTAGAGAAATCTGATGTTGTTTTATAAGTATCAGGTGCGTATGCTCTTCTGGCCCATTCAGGATGATCTATGAATGGATTTCTGTTGTTTTGAACATTGTTATAGATAAGATTGTTTCTATGTATTTCATAATTACTTACAGGATCTAATTCATTCCATTTAAGGAAATCAGATAAATGTTGATGAACTCCATGGAAATGATCGTTGTCATCCTTTTGTGTTTTGTTATCTGTCAATAAGAGGTAAGGCTCACTTCTAGTGTTAGTCTCTTGTTTATTAGAGTATCTAACGCCCATATAAAGTAAAGCCCTAGCTATATCGCCTTTATATTGATCAGTTGGTTCGAATGTATCATCACCATCTTTATCTTTTCCAGACCATCCACTTAAATCAGTAGTACCATCAGCGTAATAACAATAGACTTCGCTATATGGTTTATCTCTGTCTATGTATCCGTAGTAGTTGTTATTGTGTATGTTATTTGTATGATGATCAGCTGCTAACAAATGATGAAGGTCTGTTCCAGCTCCAGCTTCAGGATCTCCGCTAGGTGAGAAACCATGGCTTTTGGCCCATATATGTTCTTTATCTTCTTGAATATTTTTATTTGGCTTTATCTTTTTGTCAAAATCGATATGATCTAATGAAGAATCGATAGTCCAGGAGTTTCCGTTGACTATATTGTTTATCTGCTTGTTCTTTGTTTCATTATCTTTGAAGTAAAGCAAAGTAAAATAGTAATTATTTGCTGTTGAGAATTTAAAAGTATCCGGATCAATAGGTTGAGATAATTCCCAATTCCTATCTGTTATTTGATACCACTTGTTTACATCAGCATATTTAACAAAGTGATTGTCCTTTGATATTACAGTATATAGCTCGTTTATAAAACTAGAACCTGTTGAAGTGTTATCTACTGCAGAATAATATTTGTCTATATTTTCTTTACTTGTATCAGTAAAGTCCATTTTCAAAGACGAATCATAAAAACGTCCATCAAATGCCTTGGTGGCATTTAATACAGGTGCGTTAGACATCAACAAAAAAGTTAGTGGCAATAAAGCCCATAGTTTCTTATGCATATGATGAATATTTCCTTGGAGTAATTTGTTTCCAATAAATAATATAGATAAAAAAGTAGATAGTTTCTATATGAAATTTCTTACATCTAAGGTTTAGCATTAAATATTTACATTATTAGGTTGATTAGTTTTCTTTTGCTATGTTTTTAGAACCTTTAAAATTTAGAGATAAGTTCTAACAAACTGATAAGCTTTAGTATGGAAGATAACCTTTGATTCTTGGAAAGACTTATTTCAACTAACTTAGTTTATAAAATACAAAGAAAACTAAGAGTGTAATACATTTATAAAAATTGTATAATTATTATTTGTGGAGTGATACCCAAGGGGTTTAAGGGACTGGTTTCGAAAACCAGCAGTGGATGAAAGTCCAGCCAGAGTTCAAATCTCTGTCACTCCGCCACGTTAGTTTCATCATATTGATACAATTAAGGGTATTCAATATTAGATATAGAAGTGTCGAGAAATCGGCGCTTTTTTTCTTTTAAATCGTTTAACTAGTTCGAATATATCGAACTTTATAGGCTACTAGATAAACAATAGGATACTCGTTAAACGATTACCTATCTTTGATTAATTATTATTGTAAAATATAAAAGAAGGAGAGATGGAACAATTCATGATAGAGGGCGTGGTAGACCAAATCCTTCAAGAAAAGTGTGGGACTGGTTGCATAGAAATGGATGGTGTCAAAATGGAATCAAATAAAAATATAGATTTTTCAAATAAGAGCTTATTGATTCCTCTTTTTGATGCTTTACACGATTCATCAGTACAGTTTAAGGTTGTTGATGATTACAATATTGAGTTAAATATTCAATGCATAAATGAATCAATGTCGGAAAAGATTAACCTTTATTTTTCTGATCCTGTTTTAGATTCATTTACAATTTATGGGTTTTCAAATGAAGACGGAAAATTTGTTGGTAAAATTGTTGACAATGGTGAATCAAAAGACTTAGAAAAACTAAAGGTTGAATTAATTGATACCTTCTTTACAAATACTGATATAGTTTTTTATTCTGTTGATATAAGTTCTAAAATATATGGCAGTAAATTCTTTATTAAATTTTTGAATATAAAAAGCATTTCATTTAATTAAAGGTTTCTCAATCCGATTAACTTTCCAACCCCAGCCGTGACAAAAGATCCAGTTTTTTTTGCTCATGGAGCAAAGCTTCCATGTCGACTCGTTTTCATCCTCGCTTGTCTTGATACAGTCGTCGAGACGTGTCATTACATCCTGGAAGGTGAAATCCTTGAACAGCCCTTTTTCCTGTATTCTGTTCTTCATCCTGCAGACCATGATTTCCGAAAGATAGTTGATTGGATATCTCTCAGAGTCATTTTCTTAAGAGAGAAGGCGAGAACGATGAATGCAAACATCCGATAGGGATCGTAGGGCTTCTTGCCTACGTTGGACCCATCTCCGAAGACCGAAGAGGCGATGATGGGACCGACCCCGGATGATTCCAGGACGGTGAGGAAAACGTCCAATTTCCTCTGTTCCTTCACATCCATCGGAAAAGAATAAAAAATCGAACATTGCTTTATGGTAAAATAAGCCATGGTGATACCTCGTGAACAAAGGTATTCTACCAAAAATGGCTCAGGGTTAGATTCCCTGGGCCATTTTTTGGCTTTTTTACTTCTTTTTGCTTCTAGTAGATGCTGTTTCCGAAGAATTGATTTCGTAACAGCCTCTTTTTAGCTTAACTATGAATATATTCTCTAATATTTGAATCTAAATCCTTAAGTTCTTTTTGGATGTCTTTATTGGTACTATCCAAGATATCCTTTTTAAGGAAGATCTTTCCATTGTCTATTTCTATAAAATCACTGGAATTTTTTCTAATATAAAGGGCTGTCTCTCTAGAGAATCCTATCCTCTGTAGGAAGATTATCACCGGCTCATGAGTTCCAAACTCGATGAATTCATACCAGTCATTGTTGAAGCTCTTCTGATTTGTGAATTCCTTGTATATATTCGAAAACTTGAGGAAATAATTTGATAGCTTGAAAAGGATGATTCCCTCGATATCTTTTAATGTGTTCGATATCAAGTAGTCAACCTGCCTTTTTGTTGCATGATATAGTTCTTCTTTGTGGTTTATTTTGATAGTTTTCCCCCACCTTTTATTGTTGTAATAATCAATTTTGCTATCAACTATATATCTCAGCCCAGAGCCCATAATCCAATGTAAGAGAACAACGGCATATTGAGATATGCTGTTTCCTCTTCCGAGGTCATCTCTCTCATATACTTTCCACAAGAATACATCGCTTAGTTTTTTTAAAAAATCGAGAACTATTTCATAACTAGCTTTGTCATCGTTTAGGGTGCTGATGTCGGGATAATGAAGCCCATCCTTAAATATAGCTTCTCTAAGTCTTCTATCCTGAATGAAGTTGACGTTGATATCATCTTCCTGCTTTATATTTTGAGTGAGCTTAAATAAGTCTTCCTTCTTTATATTTCCATCTGATGTTAGTCGCTTTTCCACTTCTTTGGAGAAATAAGTGTCTCTCCCCTCCGAAACGTCTTTAGCATAGATTAGGGAGATCTTTTGGACTAATAATTCACCATCTTTAATCGAATCGGAATAGGGGAGTTCTCCTTTCGAAAATGAGCTGACTATTGCTTTGGAATTCTCAGGTGTCAGTATCTTTACCAAAGATAATTCCTGCTCTTCTGATTTAGATTGAGCTAATTCTTCCATCCTTTTAGACGTCTTTTCATTTTCACTGACAAGAAACACATTTCCGTAGCTGGTGGTGCTTATTCGTCCAACTCTGCCAGCTAAATTCTTAAATTCTATGGAAGTCATATTAGACTGACCATTCTTGATTGAGGTCACAAAGAGGTTATTTGCTGGCAAATTGACTCCTTCAATGAGCGTGCTTGTGCAGAAAAGAAACCTGATAGCTCCGCTCTTATATAGTGCTTCGAGCCTAGCTCTCAGTGTCGGTGGCAAGTAACCTGTGTGGAAAGCTACCCCTTTTTTTATTAGACGGCATAACGAGAATCTCCGCGTTATGCCTTTTTCTATGTCTATAGAAAGGTCCTCTAATTCATCCTTCTGCTTTTGCGTAAGCGAAATTCTGTTACCGTATCCTTCATACATCTCTTGAGCTAATTCGCTGGCTGTATCAACACTGTTCACATATACGATGGATTGCTGATTATCCTTGGTCAATCTATAGACATAGTCGACCAATGTGCAATCATCAGCGATATTCTCGCTGGGAAGTTGAACGGTTGTGTGGGAGAAGTCATTCCAGATCGAAAAACTCTTTGATTCTTGATTTATATAAAACTTGAATTGAGATACTGGGGAGAATTGGCTTCTATAGGATTTGCCATCATCTCCCCCGTACAGTTTGGAATAGATGTCAGGGTTTGGTATGTTGGGTGAAGAGAAGATAATGTGGGTCTTATCTGAATTCTTGGATAGAAGCGAAATATCTTTATAGTAGAAGGAACTTCTAGGATCTTTCTCTGAGATCTTGTGAGCTTCATCGAAGAACACATAATCAAGGATGATTTCTCTGTATTTTATGAGGAAATACATCAATCTCTCTGGAGTCATGACCAATATGAAATTGTGTTCTGCCTCCAGCTGAAGATCATTGGCTGATGAGATAACTCGATAATTCTTTTCAAGAATCTCATTTTTGAATTCACGGATGACTTCTCCCTTCAATTCATTTATTAAAGCTTTTGTAGGAACGATGATAGCGAAGTTACCATCGTGTCCCTCATCTATCCTCTGCTTGATGAAGGTGGTCATCAAGAAGGTCTTTTCCATCGAGGTTGGCCCAGAATAGCTGAAGCTTCTATTTTTGAACCCATCGTAGGCTATTTTCTGAGGAAGCAGAAAGAACTTCCCCTTTTCTCCAGGGATCTCAAGGCTGCCCATCTTTATTTTTTCACCGATGAGACGAAGAAGACCATAGTTTTTTTTCTCTTCGCTTAATCCCATATTCTTTCTGACTGGATAATTTGAAAGAGATGAAAGAACACTATCGCTAACTAAATCGACATCTTTTCTATTAGGAAGCAGGCACTTGAGCATATAGATTATTTCTTGCGCTAATGAGTGGTAATGCTCAGAATCGTCAGATTCATTGGGAACTTTTGAAAATATGTCAGCAATGCGGAGGCATAAGCCGATTTCGTCCTCTGAAATATCAATGGTAGATTCATTTAGAACTTGTTCGCCATATTTCCTAAAAAGAGTATCAATTGCAGATTTGGCATCAGCGTTCTTTGAGATGTTGTCAAGTATTCGATCAATCAATGTCATGTTTACATTCCCTCCTTTGGTAACCCCAAAACATCCTTAAGTATCCTCTGGGGATCCTCGTCAGCATCATTGAATGGGACGAGGTAGATATCTATCTCTCTCATTGTCATTTTTGAATCGCTTTGGATTTCTGATTCAAGGTATTGGACGCATTCTGCCATATCTTTCTCTATCTGCTCTTTCAAAGAACCGTGAGAACTATCAAAGCTATAGCCGATGAACAAGGTGTAACCATATTTGGCACTGTTACTATCACCATTGAGCAGAAATTCGGTCAGTTTCGATGCTGTTTCTTCATCTGTTGTCTGCTTAAGCAGTGCAGGAGAGAGAAGTCCCTTCACGGCGCTCTTTTCCCTCGCCATGATTTTTGACCTTTCAATACATCCCTTGACCGCATCACTGAGCTTCGTTTGCATTGAAGAGGAGGTCATTATTAGGATGAGCCTATCATCTCTAAGCTGAAAATGCATGCCGTAATTTCCAATGTATTCATTCGTTAGGTCCTTTTTAAGGACTTCATAATTAGTGAGGATTTTCGGATATCCTTTTAGTCCTTCGCAAAAGGAAAAAACGAGTATATCTCCCATTTCTTTGGAGAAATCGTATTTCTTCTCATGAACTATTTTTGAGATGTCGGCATTCGCCTGCTGGGATATATCCATTTCAGCATTTTCAATTTCGTCCATTTTGACGAAGCTAAAGACATATCGCTTTATGTTACGGCTGATAAATGCCTTCAACTTGGAATAATCGAAAGAGTCCCCGTCATCATCTAGGACGTGGAAGGTAATGCAGATATGGGATTTACCGATAGACCTTGTCGACTCCAAATGAAAGACTTTATCGACCTCACTCTTTGGAAGAAGGTATGGTTCCCTGCTGATCTGCTCAGCAACCGTTATTTGGACTGCCTTCTCTATCTCTTCTATGTGATCGACTATCTTGAACCCGTAGTTTTCGGCATGTTTGTTATCTATTTGGTAGCAGTAGGTCAACGCTTCGGCTAAGAAAGCCCAGAAGTCTGATATAGCCTTTACCGATATCACTTCTTTTCTAGTTTTTCCCGACCAGCGGAAAATTTTGTCACCAAGCTGGCACGATTCGTTAGAAAGACACCAGATGATAGCCTTGACGATCCTAAGTCTGCCAAAGCTATCCATCTTCATCGAGAATCGATTCTCCAGATTGATGGCTATATCTCTCAATCCTGTCTTTCCTAGCACCTTCTCAATGTCGTTTGTATCCCCTTTTATCTTGGTCGGGAGGTTCTCTTCGCAGCTCAGGATTCTAGTGTATCTTGATCTTTCAATGTAGGAGAAATCTGAAGTGCCAGTTATGGAGGAGATGAGGGAATCGATGCATTCACCATTATTGAGACCACGGCTCACCGATAGGATGATCTGAGCCAGTATTCCTATTGAGAAGATCATAGGCCGTCCCTCCTCTCGTATTCGACGACATCGGAAATACTGCACTTGAGGAAATCGCAGATCTTGCCAATCACCACAAGGCTGACGGGCTGTCTCTTTCCCATCTTCGCTACGGCTGTGGGAGTTATTTTGGCTCCGTGAACCAAGTCCTTCTTCTTCATACCCTTGTCTATGAGGAGCTTCCAGAGATTGTCATAGTTGAACATATGTACCTTCCTTTCAGCTTTAAGTAAATGCAAGCGGTTTCATTATACTACAAAAATTGGATTTTTTATCCAAAAATACTGTTCAACACTTTTTCAACAAGTATTCAGCCCGTCTTCAACCATTGGCTTTTTTTCTTTATTTAAACTTTTCTTGCTGGTGAAAACTGGCTTTGAGAAATAGCCACATAAGGTGGCGGTCACCCTGCTTAACCATGGTGTCGCAAAACGTTGGGTGACTGTGGACGGCTCATTTGCGAGGGCTGCCCATCGGATACCGGAGACTTTCTCCGCGGTTCGACGGGTGGCTTTCGTGTGCCCTCTTCCGCGTCTTTCGCTCCGGAGAAACGGAGAAAAAGATGAAGGAAGATGCAATCAAGTTGCTAAATGCCGTGAAGGATTATCAGAGGACGAAGGAGGAGGTTCGTTTCCAGATTGCCCTCAATCTGCTCAGACCCCTGATGAAGTCGATGGTGAAGGACGTCAAATCCAGGTGGTGGGAAGACCTCCAGCAGGAGATGACCTATGGCGTGTGGAAAGTCATCAGTGCCTTCAAGATCGACGGAAACGACGATGAGAAGGATTCCAAAAGACTCCTATCCGCCATCAAGAAGGCGGCCGAATCAAGGAAGCTCAATTTCTTGAAGTCGAAGTACGTCAGGGAGACCGAATCCTACCTATCGCTAGACCAGATGGCTGAGAAGCAGAGGGATGAGGATGATAGCGACAGCGATGAAGAACAGAAAGAGAAGAAAGAGCAGAAGGATTCTGACGTAGAGCTTCCGATTCAAGTCTCTGAACCCGATTCAGAGAGTAGTCGCTTTGAAGATGCCATCGCTTCGCTTTCTGATAAGGACAAAGCCTTCCTGAATGCACTTCAGAAAGTCGGTTTCAACCTTTCTGAGTATGCGAGGAGAAAGGGAATATCCAGGCAGGCAGCAGCAAAAAGGCTCTCTGGAATAAAGGAAAAGCTGAAGAAATTCATCGGCTGAGGTTGTCAAAGCGGAATTCACTTTGTTCTTGATAAGTGAGGGGGCAGACGTCTCCCTCATTCAACGAAAGGAGGGTACACGCATGTGGAGAACCTAATCATCTCGGTCGTCGGTCTCGTCGCATCCCTGTCCTCGATCCTCTTCGCCTTTCTGGCATTCAGAAGGTCGGACAAGGCGGACCAGAGGAAGGAGGGACGCAACGAGGGGACGATCCTATCCGACATCGGATACATCAAGGCGTGTGTCGACCGCATGGAGAAATCCATAACGGAGGCCGACATCCGCTACCGCGACCTAGCCGAGAGGCTCGCAAAAGTCGAGGAGTCGCTCAAGGACTCCAACAAGCGCATGGACGAGCTGTGCGCCCAAATTGGAAAGGAGGAACGCGCTGAATGAACTACACGACCATCCCCATCATCGTGGTCTGCTGCTATCTACTGGCAGAGATCTACAAGCTCGCATTCAAGAAGTTCCAGTCGGCCTACCGGTTCATACCGGTTGTGACCGCTATAGCGGGAGGTCTGATGGGAATCCTCATCTTCTACACCGCTCCGGGGATGATGAATGCGAAGGACGTCTATGAGGCCCTGATGATCGGCCTTGCATCGGGAGCCGGAGCTACCGGTGCCAACCAGGTCATCAAGCAGATCTTTGGTAATAAGGAGGTATCTAACAATGACCAATGATTTCATTAGATTCGACAAGGACTACAACGGGAAGATCGATTTCCGCTTCCTCAAGCAGTCCAATCCGAAGAGCAGCAAGGATTTCCTGCTCTTCGATCAGTATCAGGTCTTCCTTGGCAAGAAGGAAGCTGAGAACGACAGCGAGATCTACATCTCCAGGGCTAAGAAGGCCTTCGAGAATCTTGTCGAGAAAGGAATCAACAAGGACACTCTCATGGAGTGTGCCGACATCTTCAAGATTTCTGTCATCGCCGACAGGATTGGAAAGATCGTTTCCGAGATTGGAGACGACTGCAAGGGTATCAAGGGGGCCATCGACGCTTTCTACGCCATCTCTCTCAATCCTTCCTTCGGTCCCTACACCAACTCGATGGCGATCATCGCCTTCAACGCCACGATGAAGAGGGATTCCGTCCTTCCCATCATCTTCTACCGCTTTGAGAAGGGCTATCTCTTCGACCTCGTCAGAGGCGGTCTCAGCAAGGATTCCTTCGAGGACCTCTTGAAGGGTAAGTATCAGGTTTCCGTCAGGTACAACACCAAGCATACTCCCATCACTAAGGAGCAGATCAAGGAGAAGCTCCTCAATGCGAAGGCTGATCTTGCCAATATCGGAATCGTCCATCTCGACCTCACCGGCTCGCTCGTCAACGGAACCTTCGGAGACTACAGCGATGCCGACGTCATCGTCGATTTCAAGGACGGATTCAGCATCAAGAAGCTCAAGGAAGCCAAGTCCTTCATCGGAAAGCTCCTCGGACTCAGAGCCGATGTCATCTCCTTCACCGACCGCTTCGCTCAGACTCCCGATCTCATTCGCTTCAGAGAGAGGCTCTTCTAGATGAAGGCGGTCTACAACCTTCCACACCTCATCGCCTGGATGATGGGAAGGAAGCAGGACAGGACCGAGACCAAGAAGGTCTGCACCTGTCAGAGACGACCACTCACACCTGAGGAGCGCTACGTGAAGAGTCTTGCCGATGCAGTGGATTACCTAGAAAGAAACCTGGAATCCCCGGTATCCGCTGAAGTCTTCTCCAAGTCCTATCACCTTATGTCGGGCCATAGTCTCTCAAGGCATACGGCCGACAGGATGATGAAGGCCTACTACATCAGCAGGAGCGAGGACATCACACTCAGAATCACCAAGGTTCTTGAGGAGATCACCGGTTCTAGAAGGTATCTAAACATCGAGTTTGCCTGCCTCGTCATCTGGTATCTCTTCAGAAAAGAGAGGGATATCGATGTCTATCCGCTTCCCGTCCTCTTCAAGGACATCAGGAAGACTCTTGGAAGAACCGACATCGGAATCTTTACGCTGATTCTCAGGATGAAATCCACCGCAAGGAGCAGAGCTGAAAAGGGCTCTGCTCTCAGCGATGGCGATCTCATGGATTACTTCAGCGAGAAGAAAAACTGGATTGCCCTCAACTTCAGGATCAAGCATCTGTTCCTATACGGTTCCTATGCCGATGGAACTCAGTCAGCTGGGAGCGATATCGACCTTCTCGCAGAGTTTGAGGAGGACGTACTTCCTCTAGCGATGCATGGATTCGTCCAAAGGCTTAAGGAAATCATCTCTAAAGACCTCGGTAAGGAAGTAGACATCATTCGATTCGAACAGGCGCAGACGAACATGGACCTGTCTGCGCTGGAGAATATAAGGTTCATCTTCTAAGGAGGCATTACGTATGCTTAAATATTTCAACAATTTTTTGACGAGCCCTAGATTCAGCCTCAAGGCCGAGTACTACGGGCCATCGGGGAGCAAGGCGCCAACCGGCGCCTATCCCAACAGAAAGGTTTCCTTCGAGGGGCCTAGCGCTATTTTGCTGAAGCTTGATATCGACAACATCGGAACAGATATCGGCTCCATCGCCGCCTTCAATCTCCTCATGACTATCTGTGGCTACGACACCTCGGGCACCTGCGCGATATACCCGATTGCCAAGAGCGTCTTCGACAAGGGAATCTTCAATTCCTTCTCTTGGGGGAGGGACCATCTCATCGATGAGGTCGACTTCAGCATCGGTAGGGATGCCTACAGCAACGACATTCCCGCTCATATCAAGTTCGACCTCACGCGCTACCTCGCCAAAGCGACCGCAACCTCGACGTCCAAGACCTTCTACTTTGGAATCTACATCAACTGCTCGGTGGACGTCCTTGAGATTGAGGACAGCCTGAAGAAGGATGCCGCCATTACCGGCATGCTCTCGATCGTCAAGGGAATGGATTCTTCCTACGAGTACGACCAGTTCGATGTCGGCAACGCCGGAACTGGTAGCATCAACCTATGTTCTGGCGAGCTTATTCACATCGTTGATCTTGCCAAGACCGACGACGAGAAGAATCCCTGCGCTCTTTCCATCGCCTTTAGCGACAGCTCTCCTTCCTGCGGTTTTGGAGCCAATGTCGCCCATAACCATTTCAAGAAGGTAGAGATTGTCAAAGACTCTTCTAATGAGATAGGAACGATAAACGTCATCGATAACACTGGCAAAGAGACGGTCTATATGCGAGCGGAAAAGGCTGACATCAAGTCCAGATACTCCATAACTCCCGATGCGCCGTGGTCCGGAATCTACTTCATGCCACTAACTAGTGCTGAATATCTCTGTCTCAAGGATGATAAGACCGCTCTAATCATCGTGGATAAGGCTGGTAATAAAGTAACCATGGGGAGCTTTTCCAGTGGCTCTTACGTAGTCACGGGCTATGCGTTCGCCGATGGTGGCAAGCTTGCCCTTTCGTACGATGGCAATGGCCTTGCCAAAATCGAGAATGGCAAAGGGGAGCATATCGACCTCTCCTACAGCGCCGGGAAGGTTTCCGAGGTCATCGCCTACAATTCCAGGGGCGCCTGCATTTCCGTGGCCCGAATCGCCTACGACGGTGAGAACATCAGCTCCGTCTACTTCCGAATCGAGTCCAATAGCAACCAAGCTTCCATCGCCAGGTTCGTCTGGTCTGGCGGAAGGCTTTCTTCTATCGAGGATACGACCAACGGCATAGCGGTAGCCGTCGAGCACGCAGGCGGCAAAGTCTCCAAAATCATACGCAAATACATAGGGAGCCCCGAATACAATCAGCCAACCATATACGATTACTTTGCCTATCAGACCAGAGTTACCTGTTTCGACGGCAACTTCGTCGACTATTTCTTCGACTATTACGGAAGATGCAAGTCCATAGTCGACGATGAGGGGAAGTCGATGGTCAGAAACTACGCCCATAGCGCCGATGAAGGGAACATGAGCGAAGTTTCCTCCGAATCCAAGGTTCAGATCAACGAGAGAAATCTCATTGAGAACAACTCCTTCGATAGCGGAAGCGACGATTTCTTCACGAACTCTGAGTGGATTCTTGAGAAAGGCAATGCTTCCTCATTCAAAGCTATCGATGGTGGTGTCTATGGACAACGCTGTCTCAGGATTGAGAAAGGAACAGATGACATCGTCTTCTCTCAGGAAATCAAGGATCCCAATGCTGGAGTCTACGCTTTCTCTGCCTTTGCTAAGGCTGTCGGGAATGTGAAGGCCAAGCAGATTACGCTCAAGCTCGATCTCTCCTACGATGAGGAAGAGAGCTATCAGGTCGGGGGAAACTCTAGTGGTAGCACGACTACCGAAACCAAGACCGTTTCCAAGGCCAATAGTTACGAAATCTCTAACGATATCGATGGCACATTCCCTTGGAGAGCACTTGATGGTAATCCTGTCGAGATTCCTGGCGGTTCTAAAATCTCTAACCTCAAGTTGAAGCTTACAATCACCTTGACTGGTGGTGAGTACACCGCCTACCTCGATGACATCCATCTCTCCTATGGCGACCACAAGGTTAGATACAACTTCGTCAGAAACGGCTACTTCGAAGACGATGGTGCTGGATGGGATCTTACTGGTGCCTACGTTACTGATAATTCTCATGCCGAGGCTTTCTCTAAGACTCTTGGAAACAAGGTACTTAAGCTCGGTGGTTATACCAAGGATACTGCTACTCAAACTATCAACATGTCGGGCGATGCTGGAGACGAGCTTGTCTTCACTCTCTTTGGTCATACTCTGGCTACTCAAAATGATGAGTTCACTGCGACTGTAACCCTCCACTACAAGAATGGTGATTCCAAAGATTATCGCTTTGAATTCGATTCCAATTTCGAGAAGTGGCAGGTTTTGACTAGGGGCATCATCGCCGAAAACGAGTACGACAAGGTCATTATCGAGATTGCGGCCGATACTGGCAATCCCTGCTATGTCGATGCCGTCCAGCTCTACCGCGATAACTTCGGCAAGCGCTACAGCTACACCGAGAAGAAGAGTTTGACCGAGCTCGTCGGTGACGATGGCAAGGCCTCCAACATCACCTATGGTGAGGATGGAGAGATTACCGAAGCTACCGATGAGAGCGGAGACAGCTATCGCTATACCTTCGACCGATACAAGCGTGTCAGCCAGATCACCTCTAACCAGAACACCAAGGTTGCATTCACTTATGACGCCTCCGGCAAGAAGAACTACACCTTCCTCACATCTAGGGATGGCGAAAATCTCGTAACCCATGCTGATCACGACACATATGGCAATGAGATCAGCCAGACTGACGATTCTGGAAACACGACTACCTTCTCTTACGATGAACACAACAAGAACTGCTCAAAGACCGATGCCAACGGAGCCGTCACCGATTATGACTATGGTCAGAGAGGTGAGTTGGCCTCCCAATCCACGAAGGGCAAAGACGGTGCCATCTCCAAGGTCGATTACGAGTATGACAGCCACGGAAATCTCACGAGCATGAAGTGCGATAACGGGACCACCTATGGTTTCGAGTACTCCGGCGATCAACAGGTCAAAACTGTCACTATCGATGGCAAGACCTTCTCTAAGACCATCTATGCCGACAAGGTCAACAGTGTCAACACTGGTCTTCCTACCAAGCAGTATCTAGGCGATGATGAGTCCTCTGGTTGCTACTCCTTTGAGTACGATTCCAAAAGGAGGCTCTCGTCCATAAAGCTCGATGGAAATAGTATTGCATCCTACATCTACAACGAGAAGGATGAGATCTGTGAACTCGATGACGCAGTCAACGGCATCAAAACCTACTTCTCATACGATGGCAATGGCAATGCTACCAGAGTGTGCGATACCGATAACAACGTCTTCAGATACTCCTATGACAATATCGGTAACCTCCAGAAGGAGAGCGTCTTCGCTTTCGGCATGGCCATGGGCTATGACTACGAATACAAGTGCGAGTACAACGACTACACGCCTTCCGGCTATCTGACCCGTCTCTCCAGGGCTTTCCCCGATGAGGTGATCAAGGGCGGAAGCGGATTCGATGCCTGCTTCGGCGGGAAATACACCCTTAGCACCTCCTTCGCCGACGCCATCGACGTTGAGGACAAGAGCCCGCTCGGAGACGCCGTCGCTTCGCTGAGCTTCAAGAAGGACAACGCCATCATCTGCTATCAGACCGACGGCTTTAACACGAAGAGGAACGAGAAATCCACCGCAAAGAATTACTTCAGCCGATACTCTTGGGAAAACGACTTCAATCGGGTCAGGAAAACCGTGTTCGGCTGGATTAAGCCCACTGGCGAAATCAACGGAGAGCAGAGGGTCTTCGCCTTCGCCAGGGGCGAGATCGACAAGATAGGCTTTTCCCTCAGCGTCAATCCGGACGGAAAGCTCACTTTCCTCGACCAGTTCACCGGCGGTAATCACAGCATCACCACCGCAAATTCCATCGAAAAAGGCGTCTGGAACCTCGTCGGCTTCGAAATCGAGAAGGGGAATGGCCAGTTCAACGTCAAGGTCATCCTCAATGGCGAGGTTAAGGAAGAAACCTATGCTTCTAACGGTTACTTCGATTACCTCAAGTACTTCCTCGTCGGTGCCCCGTCCCAGGCCCTCAGTCAGGATGAGCTCCACAAAATCTCGTCCACTTCCGGGGCCTCCGACACCGAGGAGCATCCCGTCAACATGGCGTTCAGGCTCGCCTACGCTTCTGTCGGTAGTTCTAAGATCAGCAAAGAGGAATTCGCTACCATCTTCAACGAGGGTGTGAAGTACCTCCGCGAGAATAATGTCATCGATGGCGCTAGTGGGGTTACCTACTTCAACCCAGAGAAGTTGAAGGGGTTCGATGTTGTTTCTCTCAATGGAAGTCTCACTTCCTTGAAGGGCATGGAGCCAAAGTCCCACGTCTCCATCGAGAAATCCTACAAAAACTCCAAACCAGGCATGTTTTTCTTTGATGACAAGGGCGAGAATGCTGTTCACAGACATGTCTACGGAAGCTACTCTAGTCTTGCATCGCTCACTCCCGGAATCTCATCCAAGCTCTCCTATGACCTTCTATTGAAGAACCAAGGAACCATCGGAATCCGATTCAAGCTAGATGAGCTATCCTCGGATCAGGTGATTCTCTCCTCGAAAGATGATCAAGGAACTGAGAAGCTAGGACTCCATATCGCCAACGGAAACATTCTTCTAATCAGTGGAACCAAGCTTGAGGATACTGGCTTCAAAGTCACTGCTGGTACATGGCATCAGATTGCCGTCTCCTTCGGTGGAGGTAAGGTCTCTATCTGTCTAGATGGTCAATCCAAAGATATTGCAGTTCCTGAGTTCAGCCTCGATGGCTGCGAGACCGCTATCGGATGCCGAATAGGTCCTGGTGGAGTTACTAGCAATCACCTTGAGGGAACCCTTGAGATGCTCGTCTTCTCCAATAGTAAGTGCGCCCCTAAGACGATCACTGATTCAATCTCCTCTGTCTCTGTTAGAACCTACTACGACAGCATCGGGAGAACTTCTGAGAAGAGGATCTACGCTGATGGAAAGGTCCTTACTAAGAAGCTTACCTACGCTAAGAACGGAACTTACACCACGACTAGGGTTGGAAGCGAGAACAACTACTCTGGAAATACTATCGGCTACACCTATGATTCCATGGGTAATACAACCGATGTTGTGACCAAGGACAAGGATGGTAAGGCTGTTTCAACTAAGAAGTATGCCTATGATTCACTATCTAGACTCATCTCATCAAATGTCGATGGTACCAAGCATACCTACACCTACGATTCCAACAATAACATCCTCACCAAGGACGGAATCGGTTACACCTACGATGCAACTCTTAAGGACAGACTCGTCTCTCGAGGCGACGGAACGACTATCGAGTATAAGGATGCCTTCATCGGCAATCCCACTTTGATTGCTTTCCCTGATAAGAGAATCGAGATGACTTGGACTGGAAGGAGACTTGTTACCGCTTCTGGATACACCTATTCCTACGATCCTAATGGTCTCCGCCTCTCTAAGACTGATGGCAAGAGAACCGAGAGATACATCTACGATGGTGACTCCCTCTGCGCAATGAAAGTCGATGATGAGAACGGATCCAATACCATCTTCTTCCACTACGATGAGGCCAATGCTCTTGTTGGATTCTCCGTCAACAGCAAGGATTACTTCTACGACAGGGACATCCTCGGAAACATCAATGCCGTTATCGACTCTACTGGAACTAAGCTAGTCTCCTATGCCTATGGCGACTTCGGTGAAGTTACTGAAACTATCGCTGATATTGATGAAGCAAGATTGGCTGCTAAGGTCAATCCGTTCAAGTTCAAGGGATACTTCTTCGATAATGAGACTGGATTCTACTATCTCAAGTCTCGTTATTACAGCCCTGAACTCGGAAGATTCATCTCCGCAGATGGTGAAATCGGTCAAGTTGGAGACACCATGGTCATGAACCTATTCGCCTACTGTAGGAACAATCCTATCAACCTCTCCGATGAGGGCGGAAACTGGCCTTCCTGGGCTACTAAGCTCTGCATCGGTTTAGCTGTCATCGCCATATGCGCTATTGCGGTTGTGGCTACTGGTGGATTTGGTGCTTCTTGTATCGCTACTTCCATGTTGGTTGGAGCCGTCAAGGGTGCTGTAATCGGTGCCGTGACTGGGGCCGTTACCGGAGCTATCCAAGGGGCTATTACTGAAGGCATTAAGACAGGATCTTGGGAAGGTGCCTTAAAAGGTGCTTTGTCCGGAGCCATCGACGGGGCGGCCGACGGATTCATGTTCGGTGCCATCGGAGGTGCAATCTCTGGAGCTATTAACCCGTCCTACTGCTTCATCGCTGGAACGATGGTAATGACTGCTGTTGGATTAAGGAGAATCGAGGAGATCAAAAAGGGCGATACGGTTCTTGCCTACGACGACAATACTGGTAGATACGAGGAGATGCCTGTCACTGATACCTATATCAATGAAACTGAAGAATTGATAGAAATTAAAGTAGGGGACGAGATTATCGCCTGTACTCCTGGACATAGTTTCTTGACTACAAAAGGTTGGAAGAAAGCCAGTGATCTTAATGATAGAGATATTCTCAAAACTTTAGTAAATGATAAAAATATTACTGAAGTAATTAAGAAAAAATTAACTTCCAAGATTAAAGTTTATAACTTCAATGTTATGAGTTGTCATACCTATGCGATTGGAAATGTTGGGGTGATTGTTCACAATAGTTGTATTAATCCAGCTAAACGGACAGCTACGAAGGAGGTTTCATACAAATATAGAGGAAAATTACAAAAAGCCTATAATAAAAATGGAAAGGATATATTCTATGCTTTAGATAGAAGTAAACATGGTGGATCAACATATAAGGGCTTTAAACTAATAAGCCATAACAAACAATTACAGTGGTGTGGTGACTATGATGCGAATTTCAATTTGATAATTTGCAAACATAAATCACCAGAGACTATAATATTCGATGTGATAAAAATCTTGCCATTATAGTGAGGTGATAAAAAATGTTCCTTTATCCAGCATCAATTAAATATTTAGAAAACCATTCTATTAATATTGATAAGTTATATGAAGAACTTTGTGAGGATAAGATTTATTGGGTTAAAGAAAAAGTTAGACATTTAACTAAAGAAGAAAAAGAAGATGAAGCTAAGGATTTTCGTGTAGAAGGATATAAAGAGGATGAAATTATCAAAAAGGTAAATCATATGCGAGTTTTATTAGATACTAGTGTAGTTTTAGTGAAAAAAGGAGAAAAGCCGAAAAGTACAGATAGAATTGAATATACAAAAACTATACCATACCCATTTTTGATTAGCTACATTGAACAGCATATAATCCGTGGAAAGAAATGGAAGCTTTTGTATAACAACCCAGTTTATGATATTGAATTCAATAATGTAATATTAAATTTTAACAAAAAAAAGTTTTATACAATAGAGGAAGTAATCACAGCATTTCTTTGCTATTTAAAAGTAAATAATCTGTTAAAATAAAATAGTCAAAAATAGTTGATATATTGGACTACACTTGGTTCTAAGTTAATGTGATGTGTAGTCCTTTTTGCTTTTTTAAAAGGTTATTTTAAAAAATGAAGACAAATTGCGTTTTCAATTTATTTTATTCCGCTTTAAATTTTAATTGAAAATTTGTTTGTGTAGTTGATTGAAACATTCATTTAATTATTGGTTATAAAAAAGAGAATCTATAAATTGATTGAGTTTCCTTAGTTAAGAAAATTATTAGCCTTCATGAGCATAATTTTTTGGTGTGTTGAACTATTTGATTTCAACAAGTTTTAAAAAGAAAAGAAAGTACCAAAGAAAATGATTTAATATGGGGCTGTTACGAAATTGATTCCTCCGAAGGGTCAGTTCTGACAGCCTTTTTGCTTTCCATTTTTTCTGATTTCTTCTTGCTCGGCTTTACCTTCGGGAATTCCTCTCCAGGTGTGTCTTCCGGCAGTTCATATTTTACCAGTGCGTTCGTATTGCCGCTTATGAAACTGAACAGCTTTCTGACATTGAACCCACAGCTGAACAGCATCATCTCCAGCTCCGCTTTCCGGATCCCCGTTCTTTTGAAACGGACTTTCGACATGTCTTCCTTCATGATTCCGAATACTCCTTCGGACTGTATGGATCTCAGTATCCTCATGCGGATTCCTTCCGGCGACAGAAGAAGTTTCCTGGCCTCGTCCTTCAGTCTCTCATATGAGGGGTTCAGCTCCACAAACCTTTTTCCGTCATTCTTATGCTTCAGGTTCTTCCTGCACATGTAGGCGAATTCACAGTCCATGCACCCGTCGACAAGATACTGGAGATTGCCCTTGCGGCGGACGTGCCTCGACTCACTCCGGATCGGTTCCGCCTTCTTCCCGTTCAGGCATGTTATCGAATCATTCGAATCCAGGAAGAAGAGTTGGGGCCTTTCGCCTTTGGCCTCGCCTTCCCAGCTCTGGAACTTCACGAAGGCTTTGATTCCGTTGTCTTTCATGAAGGAATAGTTGGTCTCGATTCCATATCCGGAGTCGGCCACCACTGCCCCGGGATATTTGCCGTTCATGTGGCGAAAACGTTCCAGAAAAGGAATCAGGGTATGGTAATCTGCGCGGTTCTGATAGCATCCGAAATTCGTGATCAAGCCATAATTTTCGGAAAATTGAACATTATAGGCGGCATGGAAGTTGGAACCGTGTCCGGAATAATAGTCCCTTTTAAGCGACATGGCAGTTGCGTCATGATCGGTCCGATAGTATGAATTCCTGTCAGGTCCGCATGTTTCGATGATTTCCTCGTATTCCAGAAGCTTGACTAAGCATTTCTGCAGACCGACCACTGCCTTCTCTTCCTTCGTCAGTCTCTTCCCTTTGGTCGGAACCGGAACGGAATCGAGCTTCTTCTCCGACATGTATGCGTTAATCCAGCCAAGAAGGGCCACGGAGTTTATCTCCATTTCCTTTACGGCAATCCCGATGACTGAAAGAAGGGACATGATCGTCGCCTTCAGTTTCTCCATCCGTTTATCCGGTTTCCATACGAACTTGTATTTGTTGGCATCCGCCTCGAGTTTGGTCCCATCGATGAACGCGACCGAAAAGACATCCTCGATTTTGCAGTATGCTGCGATTGCGGACGTAATACGATGGAAGATTGTCTCCATGTTCGGGAAAATAACTTCGTTGATGTATTGGCCGATGGTCTTGTATGAAGGCAGGTCGCTGCCCAGGACGTATCTAGCCCTCAGATCGTGCTGTCCGAAGTCCTCGATATCCCTCAGAGTCATTTTCTTAAGAGAGAAGGCGAGAACGATGAATGCAAACATCCGATAGGGATCGTAGGGCTTCTTGCCTACGTTGGACCCATCTCCGAAGACCGAAGAGGCGATGATGGGACCGACCCCGGATGATTCCAGGACGGTGAGGAAAACGTCCAATTTCCTCTGTTCCTTCACATCCATCGGAAAAGAATAAAAAATCGAACATTGCTTTATGGTAAAATAAGCCATGGTGATACCTCGTGAACAAAGGTATTCTACCAAAAATGGCTCAGGGTTAGATTCCCTGGGCCATTTTTTGGCTTTTTTTACTTCTTTTTGCTTCTAGTAGATGCTGTTCCCGAAGAGTTGATTTCGTAACAGCCCCTTTGTCAGCAAAAGTATAGCTAATTAAGCTGTGAAACCTTTATTCATTGAAAATGATGTTGGTATCACTATACCAAAAAGACTTGTTCCTTTCTCTCAAAGATCTAAGTATCATGATGGGAATGCAATTTGCTTTTATGAACATGATGTCAAATTTTCCGATGTCCTTATTGAACCTGATAAGTATTTGGAAGAACTAAAGGGTAAAACTATTGTCTCACCAGATTGCTCACTATATAGAAATGCTCCTCTAGCCGTACAAGTGGCAAACATCTATAAAAGCCGTGCTATTGGCTCTTATTTTCAAAGAAATGGAATAAAAGTCATACCAAATATAAGGTGGGGAGGGAGTTGGACCTTTACTACTACAGTTCTACCTGAAAGAATTGCTTTTCTTGGTGTTGATAAAGGATCAATGATTTCTATCGGAACTTATGGATGTATCCAAGGAAAAGATAATAAGCAGGTGTTTACTGAGGGATTATCGGAAGCAATAAAAGCCATAGAGCCTAAGGTAATTCTAGTTTATGGTCCAATGCCTGATTTAGTTTTTAATCAATTTAAAAATAAAGTCAGGTTTGTTCATTATCCAGACTGGATTTCATATTGTAAAGGAGGAAATAATTAAATGGGTAGTGGAATTAAAGGTCCTTACACTGGGACAAGAGGTTCTGTTAATCATAATGATGGGCTCAAGAAAGAACTAATGACGAATTTGGCGGAAACTTTAATTGAGGTATTAAACAAAAAAATATCAGAAAATCTGCAATCTACAAAACAAATGCCAAACTATGATAAATCTTCTACTCCAATCGAAAAATTTAGTAAATATTCATTGGAACCAAATAATCCAAATAATCATGGTAAAGCTGAAGCATATAAGCGTGGGTTGGGATTCGATAAATCTAACGCTGAACAATTGCGTTCGGCAATTCATAATGCCATTGTTTCGGGTAAGTATGAGCCGTATGATATTGAAAGAGGCAAAACTGGTATAAAATATAAATATAAAATTCCGGTGAAAGGTCCAAATGGAAAAACCAAGAATGTTATAGCTGTCTATCAAATTGATGATGGCCAAGAAAATCCAAGAATGGTGACAAATTACTTAGATAAGGAGAAAAATCAAAATGATTAAGGAATATGAACGAGTAGTTACTTTAGTTGATAAAACTGAAGCTGGGAAATGCTATCCAAAAGGAACGATTGGTGTAATCGTAAGTTTGTATAGTAACGGTAATGCCTGCGAAGTTGAAGTTTGGGATGATACAGGCTACCCTATAGATGTAGTGACATATGAAACCAATGAAGTTAAAGTAATTCCTTCCAAATAAACTTGTTTAAAAATGGCTGTCTTTAAAAAAGAGACAGCCGTTTTATTAGTATAAAAACGATATTTATCTAAAGTCATGCGGGTATCTAGTTGTTCATCCTCATGGATGAAAATGTGTGTGACGACAAATTGGGTCACATGCCTTTACCTGTTTAACGATACCGACAATATTCCTGTCGTTCGTTAAAGAGGGAAAGCAAGGATACGAACGCTTCTCGTTGGCATCAAACAAGCGAATCGTTCATTTTTCGCATGTATGAGAAGAATCTTTGACGAGTGAGATTATGACATTACGCATTGAATCATTCCTAATGCCTTGTCTCTTCCTTCCTTGAATGTACGAAGATCATGATGAGAAGGAAGACTCCCAGAGCGATTGCTATCCCTCCAGATATCGTGCCAGAGGATGCGTTTACTGTCCTGTAGTCCTTGCCCAAAGCCATGAATATTGAGGATTGGGTGTTCACTAAGGCGAATAATGAAAGGGCGAGACCCATCGTCCTGAATGCGATGGCCGTGAGGTTTCTGCTCTTTCTCTCTTTGAATAGATGGTAGATGGAGAGCCATAATTCCACGAATGAAAGCAAGGCTATGGTTATCGCAATTATGGCCGAGTATTCCTTCATCGGCTCATTGATAAAGAACAATCTAACGGAATATAAGAGATAGAACAACCCTATCAGCGTAAGCACAATTTATTAAGCTGCGGTAGTTCTTAGATATCATTCCTATCATTCTATGATGATATGAAAAAACGGCATTTTAGCCGTTTTTCAACATCAGTAGTCCTCGTAGTCGAAGTCATCGACGAATTTGTACTTGTCACCAATGGCTTTTTTAATCATAGCTGAGAAGCGTATGAGGTCTTGCTTGAATTCCTTTTTCTCTGCCTCAGTCTTGAATCCAACGTCAGAAAACTCACGTTCTGTATTGACATATTGGCTGTCGAATTCGTTGCTAATCTTATTCATTAAGTCTACCAATTCCTTATTGTTTTCAAATTCACATGGTAGGCCAGGAGAAGACGTTATACCGTCTTCCTCATATATCCAAACAGGGTCGCAGCCCCACTCTAACATCAATCTTACAGTTTTCATTTGTTATTTCTCCTTTTTAATTCTGCTTTCATTAGTGAAATTAGCACCGACTATATATCCGTTACTTGATATAGAAACAGCTAGTAACATTCTAGCTCCCTTATAATTATATTCAAAAACATCTCTTGGTGCTTTTTGATTACCCTGAATTCCCAGCTTTGTGCCAATAGCAACCGCATTAATGATAAATTCTGGGATTTCTTCTTTGCTTATGCCACGTGCAGTGAAATCACTTCCTCTCTTTTCCCAAATGTGGGCTAAACCAGAAGCTCTCTCACCTAATTTGCCTTCCTCAATCCACACAATTTTACCATCAGTCATCTTGCCAATCTCCAAAACTTTCTCAGGGGAGATTTTAAATCCTTTGTCTATTACTTTTTGAATGAGTTCGTTTTTTTCATTTAAAGTTCTTTTCCGTTCGTTCGCCCTATCTTAGTAGAATTTTGTTGCAGATGTAAATGGGAAAAATTATTGTTTAAACAATTAAATATAAATATTTTTAAGCAAACTTGGAGATGATGAAATAATAAAATTGGCTTTGGCGTGTGACTTGCCAAAAAATTTCCCCTCGACTGAAATGGAACAGAACGGAATGTATGTTTTAAGATTTGACAGGCTAATTACAGTTATATCAAAAAAATGAAGGGAAAACAGGGCAGGCATCTTATGAATGTTCAATGCCTTCTTTTAATGATCATGAAATTTTGAGAAGTGATTTGGCGAACAAAGGCACAAAAATAACGGCACAACAAAATTTGAATGAAAAAGACATTGGTTATTTAAAAGGGATAATTAAACATGAAATGTTGCATACTTTGGGGTTCAAGGATATTTATGACAAGTCATTGCAGGATCGCACAATTATGTTTTTTGATTGCGAAAAGGGTCCACAATACATTCACCACCTTTTTATTTTACTTGTTTATGAGCTCTCAAGGCCCATAAAATAGAAATCAAATCTATTCCTTCCTGACATATAGCACCTATGATGGCGGGAAGTACTCCAAACGCTGCAACTATCATTAATATTATGCAAGTTGTTATTCCTATTAAAACAGCTTGCCTTCCTATTTTTAAAGTATTTATTGATATTTTCTTAGCTAATACAATGCTATCTATCGAATCATTTAAAATGATGATATCGCTGACTTCACTGATAGCACCATCATTTCCGCTTTGCATTGCTATTCCTATGTCTGCATTTGCTAAGCAAGGTGTATCGTTTATTCCATCTCCTACCATTGCTATAGGTCTATCGTCATCACTTGCAGAAGTTATTATATTTAATTTGTCCTGAGGCGATAAAGATGAATAGTATTTATCAATTCCAGCTTCTTTTGTGATTCTAGAAGCAGTTTTCTCGTTATCACCGGTAAGCATGATGATCTTATTGACATTAATATCTCTTAATGAAGATAAAGCTTCTTTTGTATCTTTTTTAAGTTTATCTCTAAAGATGATATATCCGACAGGATTATCATTCACTGATAACCCTACTAATGTTTCACCTTTTTCTATATTATCATCTAAAGATACATAAGATCTGTTTCCTACTTTATATTTAACTCCGTCTATAACCCCTTCAACTCCTTTTCCCGGATATTCTTTGATATCAGACGCTTTTAATAGATTTGTTTGATTTGATGATTCTATTATAGATTTAGCAAAGATGTGATTGGAATTAATTTCAAGACTAGCCATATATAAGAGTAAATTATCTTTTGAATAATCACCTATAGTTTCTATTTTTGAAATCGATGGTTTTCCATTGGTTAGAGTTCCTGTTTTGTCGAAAGTAAAATTCTTAGTATTTGCTAGTTTTTCAAATGCGATAGGATCTTTTATTAAGATGTTCTTTTTATAGGCTTGCGATATTCCTGAAATCATTGCAATCGGAGCTGCTAATAATAAAGGGCAAGGAGAAGCGACTACCAATACTTCGACAAATCTAGTAAATCCATCCATCAATGAGATTGATGGATTTGTAATATAAGCAATAAGCCAACCTAATCCTGCTAGTAGATAAGAAACAATAGTGAATGGAATTGCTAATTTATCAGTCATCTTTACAAATTTAGATGGCTTTTTATCCACTTCTTTAGCTAATTTAACGATAGTTTGATACTGAGAATCAGCATCTTTTTTATCGACTTTAGCAATAATAGGAGAATCACCATTTATAAATCCTGATAGTATTTTGTCTCCTGCTTTTTTTGATTCTGGAAGACTTTCTCCTGTTAGAGAAGACATGTTGAATGGTGAGTTTCCATCGATTATCGTCGAATCCAATGGAACTGTTTCATTAGGCTTTATCAAAAACAAATCACCTATTTTTGCTTCTTTTATGTCTATATCCATACAATACCCGCTATCGGTCAATAGATGAACAACTTTAGGTGTCTTATTTATGAGCTCAGTCAATTCTTTATTTGCTTTTCTTGAAGAAAAAGACTCTAAGGCCTGACCAGAAGCCATCATAATCATTATCATAAGACAAGCCCAATAACCTTCAATAGTAATTCCGTTTATGGTGTCATTGACAAATAGAGTAGAAATAATAGAAGTCAAAGCTAAAATATCTAATCCTACATGTCCTTCTATTAATTCTTTTATCATACTTACGACAGTAATAACTACAAAAATTGCAGCACATGAATGGATGAGGATAAGAGAGACTAGATTCAACTGGAATCCAAATTGAAATATTAAAGCTAATATTCCAACAACAATCGTCAAAATAATTAAGTAATAATTAGATAAGAACTTTTTCATTGTAAATCACCGGTCCTTTCAAGAGTTCTATCTTTAAATAGTTTGTCGCCTGAAAAGGATTGCTCCTTTTCTGCCGTCGTCACCTTATATAAGGTCTAACGGAATCTTGTAAGTCACCTGTGGATTTACCACTACACACCCTTTCGGGATAGCACTTTTAATATAATGGTTTGATAAATGGAAATCAATATCCAAATAAAAATAAAAAAGCCTTAGGATTGGCTAAGACTTTGACATATATATTTAATCTGATAACAACTCTTTTAATTGTATGGAATTGATTCCTATGTTTTTCTGCATGAAATCAGCTATTTTAATTATTTGTTTCTTTTCTTTCTTTAATTTTTTATATACTTTGTTGAATTCGCTTTTTAAATACTTCCTTTTAATTCTTTCGTATTTAAATTTTAACAAATATGATATTTCTTCAGAGTGGGCATAATGGCATGATGGATCCAAAATAGATCCACGACATAGCAATTTGTCGATTAGTTTTAATGCGTTAGTCAAATCGTTACTACCCCCTACATCATACTTGCCAAAGATTAATTTTTCACTAGCAATTCCAGCTAGACTTGTGTCGATACTTTCTTCTAATGTTTCTCTGTCTAATCTCTCGGTAGAGAATTTATCAGAAGATAGAGTTTCTGCATTGACGTTATCTATTATTCTAGTTCTCAAAAAAGATATCCTTTTACAATGAGATTGTAGGTAAAGTGCATGACCTGCTTCGTGTATTGCGGTCATCCTTTCGATATTGTCGGGCTCTTCGTGGTTATGGTCTAATAAATCCATTTCATCTAATATTTTCAAAATATCATTCAGCTTTGCTTTTTCACCGTATTTTATACTTGCTTGACTAAATATGGATTCTATTTTAGCAATGTTTATTTTCTTGAACTCATATTTTAATTCTTCTTTTTCATCGGCAGTTACAGGAACATTGTATTTCTTGCTGAATCCATCTATTAAATCTTCAACTATAGATGAACTGCTCATACAATATTTCTTTTCCAATCTTCCAACTCTAACTAATGATTCAGGCCAATCTTGAGGAGATGAGTTTGATGTTGCAAGTGTGATTACAGAAGTGTTCTTATCAAATCCATCCATTTGAGATTGAAAAGTTCTAAGGAATTTAGGATCTACTTCACCCCAACAATTTAGTCCTAACAAATTGTCAATTTCATCGACTATTACTATTGATAATTTGTTCTTTCTAGCTTTAGTATATGCATCGACTATTTCTTTGTTTATATTATCTAGGTCACATTGAAGATTGATAACTGGGCAGTTAAAAATCTTTGAGAATTCTCTGCATATCAAAGTTTTACCATTTCCAGGCTCTCCATAGAAAACAAATCCTTTGGGTAGATCGGAGATATCCTTTCCATCTTTTAATCTATCCATATACTGGTCATAAACTTCTTTTAGTTGTTTTTTGATAGTGTCGTATCCAAACACATTAGGCAAGAAATCTTTGATTTTGTTTTCCATTTCTATTTCCTCTCTTTCAAAGTTTCACCATTTTCTCATAGATTAGATTCAACTAATGGATAAAATGAATGATATTAAGCTAAATGTGTATAAAAATACACATTTGTTATTCTTAATGAATTCATTTTAGATAGAAAAGATGATAAAAATGTTTTTAGATTTAGAATATAAGGTTTCATCGATTTTGATTGTGGAGAGTCAAATATAAATGTTTGTACTATTGAATTAGATAATCTTATGCCCGTATTAAATTATCTGCTTCAACTACAAAAAATAAATATCATAAAAATATTTTTGATTGTTTATGAATACTATTATCCATATGAGAAAATATTTGATTGGATTGAATTTACCTTTGCTCTTTTATATGAATGCCTTATCAGTTTTGATTTCATGAAGAAGTTTGATGAGGACATAAAGGAAATGAATGAAAAAGATAAGAAATAAAGCTCTTTTATATTGTATTTTATCTTTGTGAGTGCTATTGTTCTTTTGCCTTAAGCAAGGCCAGGTTACTCAGTCGGACATGGACTTTCGCCGGCTATTGAAGGAGACTTCTTTAGACGGTCAGCATCCCTTAATCGAAGCCAAGGTATGGGATAGAAAAGTTCTAATACCACTGAGAGCGTAAGCTCAAGCGTCATAAGGTTTACTCACGAGTAAATTATCCTTATGGCATTTGACTTGCCATAAGTTTTTTATTGAAAGGAGGGTAAACCCATGGGTCTCAAAGATTGGAAAGAAGCCAAGGCTAATAAAAAAATAGTCAAGGAAGAAAATTTGATTAACAAGGCTAATGCTCAAAAAATAGCAAAGACTGGAGTTGTTCAAAGTAAAGAAGATCGAGATAGACTTTTGAGAGCTAGTAGTTTGTCTATAGCTGATTTTTTCAAGGATATCGGTGTGGATGAGAAGACGGGCTTAAATGACGAAACTGTTGAAGCTAATAGAGAAAAATATGGAGCAAACACAGTTACTAAGATCAAAAGTAATGGTGTTTTTCATAGACTTTTCAAAGCATTTACTTCTCCTTTTTCATTAATTTTGCTAGTTGTAGCTGTCATATCAGCAATTGTCGCTTGGCTTCCTGGAGGTACTGCTGAGGATAAAGCTACTTGGTGGGTTACTCCTTTGATAATAATCATAATGGTTCTTCTCTCCGGAACTGTAAGTTTTGTGGAAGAGACTAAATCTCTTCGCTCAGCTGCTTCATTGAAATCCATGACAGAGAATACTTCGACAGTCATCAGAAATGGAAAGGTAATTGAGCTTCCTAATGATCAATTGGTTGTTGGAGATATAGTTAGAATCGGTGCTGGTGATATGCTGCCAGCAGATGTTAGAGTTGTAGTTGCTAAAGATTTATTCGTTTCACAATCTGCTTTGACTGGTGAACAACAACCTGTTGAAAAGAATACTAATTCATATAATGGAAATTTAGCAAAAGCAAATCCTTTCGATGTTTCTTCTTTAGCTTTTGAAGGATCTAATGTTGTGTCTGGAAGAGGCGAGGTTTGTATAGTCAATGTCGGAAATAAAACAATTTTTGGTGCTTTGAGAGAAAAAGTAGTAGAGAAAAAAGGAAAGACTGCTTTTGAAAAAGGTGTCGATTCAGTCGCTAAGATGCTCATGAGTTTCTTGGTGGTTATGGTTCCTCTTATCTTTATCATCGATGGCTTTGGTATTCATATAGCATCAGAAGGGTTGGTAATTTCAGGATATAACGATTATAAGCAATGGATTCAAGCTTTGATGTTTGCTATGTCAGTAGCTGTTGGACTCACTCCCGCACTTCTTCCTATGCAAGTTGCAGCTAATCTAGCTAAAGGTGCAGTCAAGATGTCTGGAAAGAAAGTTATAGTAAAGGATATCAACTCTATTCAAAACTTCGGAGCCATGGATGTTCTTTGTACGGATAAAACTGGAACACTTACTGAAAATAGCTCGACATTAGCTGAGTATTTTAACTTTGATGGTGTTTCATCTCCACGTGTTCTTCGCCTCGCTTTCTTAAATTCGTATTCCCAAACTGGAATTAAGTCCGTTATAGATAAATCGATTGTGGCATATGCTGAATCAGATAGATCATTTTATGAATCGTTGACTGAAGGATTAGTAAAGCTTGATGAAATTCCTTTCGACTTTGATAGAAAGAGATTAACTGTTTTATTAAAGGATCACACCGGTGCTAAATTTATGGTTGTGAAAGGTGCTACTGATTCTATGATAAAGACATTGGGCTTTATCAAAACATCACAAGGAAAAAGACCTATTACTGATGATGATATAGCTAAGATTAAGATCAATGCCGATAAAGAATCTTTGAAAGGTAGAAGAACAATATTGATGGCTACTAAGGATACAGATAAAGATACGATAACAGTATCGGATGAATCTGACTTGGTCTTTGCTGGATATATATGTTTTGAAGACACGCCTAAAGCCTCGGCTAAGGAAGCTTTGGATGGCCTTAGAAACTTTGGTGTTACAGTTAAAGTATTAACCGGAGATAATGAGCCGGCTGCCAGAGCTGTTTGTAGAGCTACTGGGTTTGATGATATTAAAGTGTTATCTGGTGATGAGATTAGAGAGATGAGCGATGATGAATTGACTAAAAAGGTTGAGGAATGTAATTTGTTCGTTAAGTTGTCACCCGATGACAAGAGCAGAATTGTTACAAGTCTTCAAAGAAATAAACATACTGTCGGATTCATGGGTGATGGAATCAATGATGCAGCTGCTTTACATGCTGCTGATGTCGGAATTTCATTCAAGGATGCAACTGATATAGCTAAGGAATCAGCCGATATCATCATGTTGGAGAATGATTTGAATGTTTTGAGGGATGGAATTATTGAAGGAAGAAAATCATATGTAAATATGATGAAGTATTTGAAAGGTCAGACTTCTTCAAACTTTGGAAATATGATTTCTCAAATGATCGGAGCTATTTGGATTCCATTTATTCCAATGCAAGCTTTACAAATCATCTTGTTGGATATCATCACTGATGTTTCTTGCTCTATGATTCCTTTCGATTCGGTAGATGAGAGAAATATAATGCAGCCTTTGGATTTCTCAGTCAAACAAATACGATCGTTTATGTTTGCATTCGGACCGTTATCTTCTTGCATCGATATGATCACATTTGCTTTCTTGATGTACTTCATCTCTCCATTAATGGTCGTGAATATGAATTCAACTGGTGACACTATCAACTGGGCTTTCCAAAGTGGAATGTTCAACTGGAACTGGGCTGAGACATCCGATGAATATATAACTTTTATGATGACTTTCCAAACTGGATTCTTCTTAGAATCACTGATAACGCAGAATGTCGTCTATGCTTTCTTGAGAACTGATAGAATTCCTTTGATCCAGTCTTGGCCTAATGTCACATTGTCTTTAGGAATAGTCGTATCATGTCTATTGGGATTCTTTGTAGTTTATGTTCCTAATGTCAATGCTACTTTCGATATGGTTTCTATTAATCCAATATTCCTCGTAATTCTATTTGGACAAGTGCTGCTGTATGGATTATTGACTCAACCTGTGAAGTATTTCTATAAAAAGCATTACGGAAGATTGCTATAATGTTTATTTGATAAGCATGATTGTTGACGCTTTTTATATAAGTTATTCTTCATATAAAAAACTATCTGGATTGCCCAGATAGTTTTTAGCTTGAAAATATAAATTACTTAGTCAAAGCTTTTTCGATTTTAGCACCGACGATATCGTCATAATGCTCGATTCCAGAGTAGACACCCTTCTTTACAAGCTCGTTGTAAGAAACAGGTCTAACTTTGGCTATATGTTTCATATCTTCTTTGTCGAAAGCAATTTTAGTTCCGTTCTTATCGTTGTAAAGATTCTTGTGAGTGTTCTTCCAAGCGATTGCACTCTTGATCATGGTCTCCAAGTCATACTTAGGAGTCCAACCTAAGATCTTCTTTGCTCTTTCATTAGATGCGACAATAGCGGCAGGGTCTCCGGCTCTTCTGGGACCGAACTTCCACTTTACACCCTCAGACAAGTGCTCTTCTTTTAAGACCTTATCGACAGTAGTAAGAATTTCCTTGTTGGTGAATCCATTTTGAGAACCTAAGTTGATAGTTGCGGATTCTCCCTCTTTGAGCAAATGCTCCATTCCAAGGACATGAGCCTCAGCTAAGTCGACTACATGGATGTAGTCTCTTAAGCATGTACCATCACGTGTTTCATAGTCATTACCGAAAATTTGCATCTCTTTTCCAGATAATCCAGCATTGATTATGACAGGAATTAAATGGGATTCAACAGGATGTGCTTCACCTATTTTGCTATCGAGTGATGCACCTGCAACGTTGAAATAACGGAAGATGACATGTTTAATGCCATATGCTCTTTCAGCAAAGGCAATCAAATGTTCAGCAGCAAGCTTTGAGAATCCATAAGGAGACTCAGGATGCAAAGGAGCATCCTCGCTTATCACTGTTGTTTTAGCAGTTCCGTATACAGCAGCTGTTGAAGAGAAGACGAAGTTTTTAACTCCATATGCATGCATACAACGAATAACGGAAACGACAGCTTGAATGTTATCATCAAAATAGGCAGTAGGATCTCCAACGGATTCAGGAACGATAATTTTTCCTGCAAAGTGCATTACACCATCTATTGTGTTGTTTTTGAATACTCCTGCTAAGAAGTTCAAATCACGAACATCACCCAAATAGAGTTTTGCACGTGGATCTACAGCCTTTACATGTCCGGTCGATAAGTTGTCGACTACGATGACGTCAAAGTCGTGATCCAAAAGCTGACGAACAGCATGGGAGCCGATATAACCAGCTCCACCAGTTACCAAAACAGTCTTCTTCATGTTTAAAGATTTCCTCCTCGTTAAGCAAAGATATTTTATTACTTTATTTTCATAGAGGGCATACATTTTTATCATTTCTTATTTTATTGGCGTATTATTTATATTTCTTTTCTAAATACCTTAATTTATTAGAGCTTTACTAAACAATTTAATCGCCTTTAAGGCTTCTTGATTTCTTTAATTTTATTGATCCTTCAATAATCATAATCAATCCTAAAATAAAAGACCTAAAAAAACAATGGTCACTATCCAGGTCGATATCGATATCAATATTGGCGGATGTTTAAGCCATTGTTTCCATTTATCTTTCATCTTATGAAACTCTTATGATCACTAAGCAAAGTAGAGTGGGGTCTTGTATAACTTGAATATTGCCATCTATTTGAATTGAATTGTCTTTAGTTGAAGCTCTTCTAAATTTGCTATAACCCAAATTCCTATAGAAATAATTATCTACTACCGGTTTGTATGGAATTGTATAAGGATCTTTGTAAGCACAAAGGATATAATCTCCATTCATTGAAGTGTGAGTGCTAAAATCGAATGAATCATCATTGAATGTCAAATCGTTTTGATATATAGCCTGGGATGTTGGATTAATCAATAAAAATGAATAAGAAGATATATTATTTGAAATTACCAACTTTTTACCGATTAATGTAATCGATAAATTTGTTGAATCTCCTATCACATATGGGTCATCAAAATCTACCCAAGTTTTATCTTCGCCTGAACTAGATCTGTTTATTGAATTTCTTAGTTGCTTATAATTCATTCCATCCACTAAAGTGCCAGGAATTAAATTTGCTTCATTATTAATATTTGTGATTGAATCATAAATAATCATTGTTAATGAAGATATGATCAATGCGAGAAGAACACCAAATTTAATCCAATAAATCTTTTTTCTTCTAATTTCTTTTTTATCTTTTATTCCAAAGTATTTTTCTTCTATGGCAAAATAAGGGTTGATTTCTTTCTCAACCTTTGTTCCTTCAGCTTGATCAATTGTTGAAGTTGATAGAGTTTCTTCTGCCATAGATTTTGATTATTAGAATTGCATTTCCTTGTAAGTACGAGGATAAGGCTGGACATCACGAATGTTTTGAATTCCGGTAAGGAACATCAAAAGTCTATCGAATCCAAGACCGAATCCGGAGTGGACGCATCCACCATATCTTCTAAGATCCAAGTACCATTGATATCCTTCGATGTTCATATTGAGCTCTTTCATTCTTTGAAGAAGTTTGTCATAGTCTTCTTCACGTTGGGATCCACCGCAAAGTTCACCGACTTCAGGAAGCAATAAGTCGACAGCAGCAACAGTCTTTCCATCGGGATTTTGCTTCATGTAGAAAGCCTTGATATCTTTAGGATAATCTGTTAAGAAGATAGGTCCTTTGAAGTGCTCTTCAGTGAGATATCTTTCATGTTCACTCATCAAATCAATTCCCCAGTGAATATCAGGATATTGGAATTTATGCCCGTTCTTTTGTGCTTCCTGAAGAATCTTAATTCCTTCAGTGTAGTTGACACGAGTGAAAGGCTTGGTCAAGAAATCATTTAATCTAGTGGAGAGATTCTTGTCGACCCAGGTCTCAAAGAATTTGATATCTTGCGAGCAACGCTCCATAACTCTCTTTACTACAAATTTCAAGAAATCTTCCATTAAATCCATATCATCATTGATATCGGCAAATGCTATTTCAGGTTCAATCATCCAGAATTCTGCTGCATGTCTTTGAGTATTGGATTTTTCAGCACGGAATGTAGGTCCAAAGGTGTAGACCTTTTCATAAGCCATAGCAAATGGTTCTACGTGTAATTGTCCGGACACTGTTAATGAAGCAGGCTTTCCGAAGAAATCATCAGGTTCCTTTAGATTTGTTACTACTCTAAAAGTTTGACCGGCTCCTTCACAATCGTCTCCGGTGAAGATAGGAGTGTGGATGTAATAGAATCCATGATTATGGAAATACTCATGAATAGCGTAAGAAGCCTCACTTCTAATTCTAAATACAGCATTGAATGTGTTTGTACGCATTCTGAGTTGAGGCATAGTTCTTAAGTATTCATAAGAAGTCTTCTTCTTTTGAAGAGGATAGGAATCGTCGACTGATCCTGCTACTTTGAATTCAGTCAAATGCAATTCAAAAGGCTGTTTCATCTCAGGTGTGAGATGGAAAGTTCCTGTAACGATAACAGCTTCACCTAACTTAGCTTTTCCGGCTTCTAAATCAGTAGCAGGATTATATACGACTTGAATTGGATTGAAGCAAGAGCCGTCATTGACCCCTAAGAATCCAATTTCTTTATTCCCACGATTTGAACGAACACTTCCTTGAATGGTAAGAGTATCTCCTTCTTTTATAGAAGGTTCTTTTTCATTTAATGAATCATAAAGTTCTTTAATATATTTGACCATAAAAATAAGTCCTTTTCACAAATAAATATTATATATGAAAAATACTCATATGTGTTAGGTGGTTTATGCGAGTGTTGCTTTAGCACTTTTTTAGCACGTGTTTTTTTATATATATACACAATATAAAGGAGGACGACATTATGGCTACTCAATACGATATAGTTAAGGCTTATGCTGACTTGTATTATGAAAACGCAAGTGTGAAAAAGGATATAATTGTTTTAGGATTTCAATTTGGACCTGTAAATATTAGATTTGCATTTAAATTTGATGAAAGAGGTGGTATTAAAAATCCAGGTTGTTTGTTGATGAATGATGTGTATTTACTTCGCCCTGATGTGAATGCTTCTCAAAAAGAAGATTTTCTTAATTCTTTTGGAGAAGATTGTTATTTTGATGAAGATGATAAAATTAAATTCTTTAAGTTTTCTTTTGAATTTACACCTCATGACTATGCCACTGCAAAAATACATATGCATGGATGCTCGGCATTGGAAGGAGCTTATATTGTATTGAAGAGAATTCAATACTACATCGGTGGTAGTGGATATGATATTTCATTGGCTGAAGACAAAATGGAAAAGGCTAAAGCGAAAGCTGAAGCAAGTAATGCAAAAAATAGCTTAGCTACTTATATTCCTCATAAGCCGATGGCTTATTATCGAAAAGTCAGTTTAAAAAATAGTGATTCTTTTCAAGTACACGCTGGATGTATATCTCTAGTTTTTCATAAAGGAAATTTAATTGGAATGGATCTAGCACCTTCTAATGACTGCAGATTATCCTTGAAAAACAAAGAGTTTAAGACCCCGTTTATGGGTAATTTCATAGCACAAGAGTATGAAATAGTTGAAATGTTAGCTATGTTTGATTGTACATTAAGTCCTAAATTGATTGGAGATGTATTCGATGCTTGCTCTGGAGTTGAGATGAAAGTAAATTGTATAAAACCAGGTAAGGCACTTGACTTCTTGCGCAATCTCGAAAAAGATTTGAAATACAATTCACTTGATAAGCCTTTGATGTACGTGGATGAATTTTTCAATACATGTTATAAGTTTTATAACACCCAAGGCCTCTTTACTGTGCCTTTGAAAAAAGTAGTCAATTCTAAAACATTTGATGAATTTGAAAATAATGTAAATCAGCTTATTAAAGTCTATATGAAGGGGTTTGTAGATGATTTAGGTTATACATTTAAATATAAATTGAAGAAATAAAGAAGTTATGAAAAAACAATGTTAGTGACGATCATTCAATTTTTAAAACGATAGTTTATTTTTCAGAAATTGATAAAATGAAATTTAATATTTTATCGTTTGTTTTAATTGCTGAATTGGAATTTATATAAGTGACATTATAAACATGTCCTTTTGGGTCGATGTCATTGTTTATGACTTCGATATTAGGATAGTATCTTTTAACTTCTTTAAGAACATCGATGTTTATTTCACCCATTACATCATCACCGGTAGAAGTTATGAATAGCATTGGTGGAAGATAAACATTATCCATTAAAACTTTAGTATTTTTAGTGTTTACATATATTGGATTTTTCTTATATTTCTTTCCAAACATAGCTCTGAATAACAAAGGATACCAGAAATGTGTTTGACCCATGATGTCAAAATCAAAGGCTGGATGATTTAAGATCAGTCCTTTGAAATCTATGCTTAGATTTAAGCCTAGAATCGGATTGATCAGCTTTCTATCCAATAGAGAAGCTAGTGACAAAGCAAAGTATCCGCCAGCTGAATCACCTGTAAGAAAAACGTTGTTTAAATTGTATTTTCTCTCTTTAGCAACTTTTATAAATTCATTGATGGAGTTTATTATATCTTCTAATTGATTATTTACTTGAACTCCTTCTACAAGCCTATAACTCATTCCCATCACTATAAGATTACTATGAGCCATAGTCATACAAAAAGGTCTGTTTAGCTCTTTATCGCCATAAGCCCAAGCTCCACCATGAATATCAATCAATATAGGTAGTTTAGTCAAATCTTTATCTTTTGGCCAATAAATAGAAAAAGTATGGTAAGGATCGTCATCCTCACCATACTTGAAGTCTTCAAAAGAAACATCGTCAGGCAAGACTAATGTCTTCATTCTTTTCTGATCTTCCACTTCGACATTCTTCCATACTTTGTGGAAAATCTTAAGGAAGACTTTATAAATCAATCCCATGATTAGTTAAGCTTGTAGGTTCCTTTGAATTCACCGCTGAATGGGAATCCATCCAAATTCATACAAGGGTCTGTAGGAAGTGACAGGTCGCTTCCGTATCCGGCATCTATGATGTGATCAGCTGCTTTAGCAATCATGGATGCATTATCAGTAGTGCACCACATAGGAGGAATCAACACTTCGTATTCATCCTTGTGTTTCAACACTTCACTTCTAAGATATGAATTAGCAGAAACACCTCCGCCGATTATGACCATTTTTGCGTGGAAATCTTCAGCTGCTTTAAAGGCTTTTCTAACGAATTGATTAACGAAAGCAACTTCTACAGATTTAGCGTATTCAATAACTCTTTCATCGGATAATTTTCCACCGTTTTGAGCTTTCTCTTGCTCAACTTTTCTTATGATTGCTGACTTCAATCCAGAATAAGATAAGTTATATCCAGGAACACGTGGGAAAGGAAGTTTGAAAGGTTTTACTTCAGGATGAGCTTTGCATAGCTTATCTATTGCGACTCCACCAGGATAGGGAAGACCGATTTCACGAGCTACTTTGTCGAAAGCTTCTCCGATGGCATCATCTAAAGTTTGACCGACGATTTCAAAATCTAGATGATCTTTCATCAAGATGATCTCTGAGTTTCCACCACTAGCTAAGCATGCAATCATAGGAAAATGAAAATCACCAGCATACTCGTTAGCATATAGATGTCCGGCTAAGTGATGGACCCCTATCAAAGGGATTCCAAGATAAGCGGCGACAGTCTTAGCTGCTATCACACCGACTTGTAATGCACCGGGGAGACCAGGTCCAGCTGTAACTGCCACATGAGTCAATTCTTCAGGTTTAATACCAGCTTTATCTAAAGCCATGAAGATAACTGATGCAACATTTTGAAGATGAAGACGGCTAGCCAATTCCGGATATACACCTCCAAACTTTTGATGCTCTTTAATTTGTGTGGAGATGATATTGGATTTCATCTCTCCGTCTTTTAATATAGCGGCAGCTGTTTCATCGCAGCTACTTTCCAAAGCTAGAATACATCTATTTTTACCATCACTCATTTTTGCTTCCTCCATTCCATACACAAGGCATCTATACCGTTGTAGTATCCTTTTCTAATTTTGTATGTTTTGAATCCTCTATTTATATATAGATTTTTAGCTCTTTCGTTTTTGGCGTTTACTTCTAATAAGATTCTATTTACATTCATCTCTTCCAATGCTTTGATCATCTCTTCCATCAAAAGTCTTCCATAGCCGTTTCCTTCATATTTTATCGATACGGCAACGGAATCTATTTCTGCCTCATCTAGTTCTAATGTCGCTAGGACATAACCTATTGTTATCCCCTGGATTGATCCTACTAAGACTAGATGATTTTTCTCATCTAAAGCATCTATAAGGACTTGTTTATCCAAGGAATGACTAAGATTTCTTTCTTTTGCAATTCTTAGAACATCATCGATTGTTTCTTTAGAGAGTCGATTGACTATCATCATATCTTTTCAGTGTAGAGAGGAACAAGATCTTGAACATCATCGGGTGTGTATTTCTTATATGCTTCTCTAACTTGTAAAGACTCAGCTAAAGATAAGGATATAGATTCATGTCCTTGAGCAATCGCTTTAGCTCCTTCATCTATTGAAGCATAGATAATTGTCTCATTGCTGAATCCGTTTATATCTTCTAGTTTATCGGCGTGACCATCACTGACCTTTTGACCATCCTTATAAAGAGCATAAAATAAAGTGTTATGTCTATCGGATAAAATAGCTAATCCATTTTTCAATTTGGATGCTCTGAATAAGACTTCTAATGTAGGAGCACCATATAAGTCGGCTTCATGTTTTAATGCAAAGAAAACTCTAGCTTGTGTCAAAGCCATTCTTATTCCGGTTGTAGATCCAGGCCCAGTAGTAGCATAAATCTCATCTAAATCTTTATATTTGATTCCAGCTTTTTCACATAAAGACATAATCAAAGGAAACATTTGTTCCAATGTTTCCTTTGGCTGGTCATCAAATCCTTCAAAGGTCTGACCTCTACTCGATATGACTACGGTCAAGCTTTTCATAGATGCATCTATGAAAAGACGATTCTTATTTAGTTCTTCCATGGCTAATTACTGCCTCCCTTGTACCATCTTTATTCATGGTCAATTCGATTGTGATGAAGTCTTTAACATTCTCGAATTCATCAACTATATACTCAGGCCATTCAATGTAACACACACCACTAGGATCGTTCAACAATTCTGTAAGACCTATATCTCGATTTTCATCTTTGTTTTCAAGTCTATATGCATCGACATGGTAGAAAGTTAAAGATGTTCCTCTATAAACTTTTATCATGTTGAATGTAGGAGAGTTTACAACCCTGTCAATTCCTAGACCTTTAGCTAATCCTTGAGCAAAGCAAGTCTTACCAACACCCATAGGTGCATAGGCTAAGATTACTTCTCCACCAGCTAAAGACTTGGCTAATCTTTCTCCAAGTTTTCTTGTGTCATTGGCAGTCTTCAAAACAAACTTTCCATAAGGTGATTTGATTTTTGCCATAATAAACCTTCTTTTTATTTCTCTATTTCTTCAGCCTTTTCTTCTTTTATTTCATCGGCCAAATTTTTAAATACAGTCAAAGCCAATTCTACATCGTGAGGATATTGCTCGACATTGTTTTCTTGAACTTTATCATACATAGGAAGCTCCATGATAGCAGAACTATAGTTGAGCATGAATGCAGCTTCGCTCTTATTGAATGTGAAGAACCAGTCTTGCAAGACACTATTGGGTGTCATTTTTTGCATAGCTTCGATTATTGCAGGCTTTAATGTCTCGCGTACAAACTTCTCATCGCTAGCCCAAATCACATAGTCATTATTTAATAATTCACCAGCTAAGTTATCGAATCTAGTCAATCCGTGAACATTTGTAGGAAGATAAGTATCTTTAACTTTTCTTACGACAATTAAGTAATCGTTAGGATTCTTAGCATTGACTTCATAGCTGAGGAATTTACCATATCCACCTACATATGGACTTCTACCATTGTTAGCTTTCTTTTTCTTATCTTCCTCGGCAACCGGTTGTTCTTCGTTAACTTCTTCTGCTTTGTTAGGATCTTCGATAACTTTCTCTAATGCAATTCTATTTACAAATTCATTGTATACAGGAACTGAAATTGAAACTTCTGTATCGCAGAGTGCTTTTCCGTAGTAATCCATTACGACATGTGAACGAGATTCAATCGAATCGATAGTTGCAAAGTAGTGGGTGTTGATGATGGACCAATCATCAACTTTTCCATCGATGGAATAAGTGACATTGTCCACACCGGGTTTTCCAACATATGCATCCGAGATAAATGAATCAGTCCATATATCGAGATAGTTGCCAATCTCTTTGTAGCTTTTTTTCTTTCCGACATTAGAAAGAATTAAGAAGCAAACCAGTGCGACAATAGCCAATCCGAAGAAAGGCCACATCAAGCAGTTGTAAAGAGTCTTGTTTTCAGTTCGACTCAAAGTGAAGTATACGACTGCTGTAGCGACGATGAAGAAGGCAAATATTCCAACTGATATATTTGCTCCTAATCTATTAGAACGATAGTTTTTTACGAAGTTCTTTCTAGCATTTTCGATAGCGTCTGCTAACTTTAAATTGACTCCATCAACTTTTCCAGAAGCATTCTTGTAGATGAAGTTCTTTTGAACATCAGCTTCTTTCTTTGTGTAGACACCTTCCTCAGTTTCTAAAGTCTCGACTCCATTTTCATCTTTCTTAGTCTCTTCGACTTTGGTCTCGACAGGTTGGCTTTCTTCTGCAGTAGTTTCTTCTTTATTTTCTACTTCTTTGTTCTCTGTGTTTAACTTTTCAGGGTCTAGCTCGGCCATGTTTAATCCTCCTTAGTTAAATATAGACATAAGATTATATATTACATCTTAATAAATAGACACGGCTGTAATTGGGTTTAAGTTAAATGTTTGAAATTGAAAACAAAAACAGGATGGAAATCCCATCCTGTTTCAGTCGATTCAATTGAATTTATAATGATAGTTTTAGTGGAGATTTATCTATGGCGTTCCATATAGGTTTAATCAACAAGCCGCCGACTATTAAATCTAAGATTAATGATATTCCAATATATCCGGCGTTGTAAGTCAAAGAGTAAATCCAAGTAGCGGGGCTATTCCAATTGGCTATGGTAGCAAAAGCGAATACACCAGAGAAGAACGAAGAGAGAAAACGAAGCAACATAGTAAAAGTCATAGCCACGAAGAATGGCCACCATTTATGTTTTAAGAATGGCTTTCTGAAGAATCCAGCGACAAATGCAAATCCAAATCCCAAGATATAATCCAAAAGTATAGAAATCCAAATAGCATTTACTGAATAGACATATCCATTATCCATCAACATATCTATTCCAGCATATACGACACCACCTAGCAATCCGTATTGCCAACCACATATCAATCCTATGAAGACTAAAGGAAGCGAGGATAAGGATACTGATCCTCCATTTGTCCAAGGATCAAATATACCTATGGCGGAGCCTATTCCTCCTAGTACAAATGCGAAGGCGGTGAGCATTGCAGTCAGTGCCAACTTATAAATTAAATTAGACTTGTTAATTCTATCTTTACCCGAATAAGACTTTTTTTCGATTTTAATATTTTGTTCGTTCATTTCAGTAAATCTCTCAGTCGATATAAGATTATAAGACGAAGTATAAAAGAATGCCAATGAAATGCAATAAAGTTCCTACAACATATAAGGAATGAGCTATAGTGTGCATATATCTGACTTTATGACCCATTCCATGGAATATAGCTCCAAATGTATAGGCGATTCCACCAAATAATATGATTAGGAATCCGGTCATTCCAATCTCAGTTATTATGACTGGAGTAAAAGCGATGATCATCCATCCTAAGATGATGTATCCTGCCATGGATATACTGACTACGACTTTGTTGTTCAGCCAAAGACAATTGAAGACGGTCAACAAGATTCCTAATCCCCACTCGACTCCTAATACGACATAAACCCAAGTCATGCCCATTCCATAAGCACCTGGAAGTCCCAGGACTGTGATAGGAGTATAAGAAGCTGCTATTAAGAAATAGATAGTACAATGGTCTATGACTCTCAATACTTTCTTTCCTCCATTGACCCAAAGAAAGTGGTAGATAGCAGATATCGCGTATAAGAAGATAGCTCCTAGTGCGAATATGAACATTGTTGCGATGGCGGCAGGATGGCTGAAAGTATAAATTTCGCCGACACCGAAGTATGGTTTTGTCGTTACTACTGAATAGTAGATTCCAACTATCAGCATTATTATTCCTAAAGCTCCACCTATGATATGCGAGATGGCAGAGGATAAATCCTCACCTCTAGTATATTGAGGTAAGAAGCAACGGATGGAGATAGTCTCTAAATCGTTATAGGATAAATTGTCAGGCAAAGTCTGACCTGTAGCTTTAGCGTAACACTCAGCTTGCTTTTTCATATTGTCATATTTCATCTTGTTGAGAGTTGCGTTTTCTATATCTCTCATATGGTGTTTATCTTCTTTACTCAATCCGGGAAGACTTCTTTCTTTTCTACATTTCTTCCTATAGTCATTTCTTTCTTTTCTTCCTTGTCTATCGATTTCTGTGATTTCGTCTTGAGTAGGAATAGGTCCTCTAGCTACAATCTTTTTCTTCGATACAGGTCTATCGCCTTCCAAAGGAATACGACCATCGTTTGCTCTCAACTGCAAATCTTTATCTTTTCTATTAAATATATTTTTATCCATAAAAAAACTCCAGGCATAATTTTACAACACTCTTTTTATATAAGTTTATAAAAATAATAAGCCTTGAGTTTTTTTGCGTAGTTTTATTCTTAAATAGTTTGTTTTACTATTTCAATCCCCACCATCTGACATAATCGACTTCCATAGAAGCGGGTAAATCAGAATCGTTTGGATTGATATAGTTATCAAACATACCACCCACAGCTAAATTTAATAGAATATGGAAGTTTTTATCGAATGGTTGTCCGCTATTTCCTTCTACACCTGAATATTGATTGCATTTAGAACCGAAGAAGCAAATATCATCGACATAAAAGAATAAGGAATCTGATTCCCATTCCACGGCGTAGGTGTGCCAGTCTTTCATATTGCTTGATAAAGTTTGATTTAAATCACAAGTTCCAGTGTTGTATTTATGTTGGTTGTTATTGTCGGCGAAGTGAATAGCTGCCGATGTTTCATTTGGAAGTCTTCCTTTAGCTTCCATGATATCTATTTCTCCACTATTTGGCCAGTTTCCATAAGTAGAAGTGTCAGGAAGCATCCAAAATGCAGGCCATAAACCCTGATAAGGAGGTAGTTTGATCTTAGCTTCTATTCTCCCATAGGTAAAAGCTACTTTATTAGCAGTTCTTATTCTTGCTGATGTATAGGCTTTTCCACCTTTGTTCCCTCTTCTTGCTGTTATTTTTAATGCTCCATTATTTACTGAAACATTATCTTGAGAATAGTATTGCTGCTCGCCATTACCCCATCCTGGAATTCCATATTGTGATCCATCACCTTCTTGGTAAGACCAATAATTCATATTTAATGAATTCCCATCGAATTCATCGTGCCAATTTAATTTGTATTTTTTTGGATTAGGATTCTCGTTTTCTACAGAATCTGTTTGGCTTGAGGAAGAAGAATTATTATTGGATGAAGACGAGCTTGATGTCGGAGTAGGAGTTTTATTTACTACAGTAATATTCATTTCAGTAGAGACTGAGTTATCTATGGCTAAAGAAGCATAGATAGTAGTAGATCCAATATTTTTACCAGTTATAACACCTTCTTCATCTATAGAAACTATATTTGTATTTCCACTTTCCCATATAATTTCTTCATCAGTAGATGTGTTCAATTGATATGTATGACCTAAAATTAATCTATCGATAGGGTTTGTTATTTCTAAAGAATCGATAGTATTGATTGAGGAAGAACTATTGGTGGTATTGTTTTTATTACTTGAAGGCTTGCTGAATGTGAACCTGATAGGCTCACATGATGTTAGTGATACTAGCATCAACAATATAGATATAGCTTTAGTTCTTTTAATCATATTTTATCTCCATATAATTTTTATCGATTGAAGTATAAGATAAATAATTGAAAGGGCTTTAATTATGGCTTTATTTTTTGGATGTAGAACATGGATTTTAAATACAACTGCAATCAGTTTATTAGTTTAATAGAAAAGGATAGAAAAAAACTGACCATTCATAGATGAGTCAGTTTTTATCCCTAGCCTGCATTATTCTTCTAATTTGTTCTCAATATTCTTTTCTTTCTTTTAAATGATATCTTACCAAAATGTTGGTGAGATATCGTTAACTGCAAAAGGATAATAAAAATGTTTTGTGTCCTCCCGACGAAACCTCGAATCATTCGAACTCGGCCTTGTTTGAGTTGCATATCGAGTAGCAACAAACATTTGAAGTAATCTCTTGCTGTACCTAAAGTATACATTCAAAGGTGCTGCTTATGAAGTTCAAAAAAAATCGAAAGTTATGCGGTACCGCCCTATCTTTTTAGCATATCGCAAGAGATTTACCTCTCAGGTAAACAGATATCATTTATATTAGCAGTAAATAGGAGCAAACTATATTTACCTCAAAGGTAAACTTATGAAAGAGGTCTGATTTGAAAATAGCGTCTAAGACTCGCAAGATTGAAAAGGTATGTACAATCGCAAGCGAAGCAGAAATGGGATATGGTTCAAAAATGGCATGTCGTAGATTGGCCGAAACAAAAAAAGCAATCTTGCTCTATTGACATGGGCACAGAAAGCCAAGCTGGAGGCTCGTAATATTGAGACTTCATTAGTCAATTTAAAAATGCTTAAAGAAAGTTTACCTGAAATAAGAAGCATGACCACAATGGGCGGTTCAATCCTGCTTCAAGCTAAACCTTCCTAAGATAGTAATCAAGAGGATCAAGGGGCTGTTAAAGAATTCGGTCGTTTCTAAATAAATAGAAATGCAGTCAAGGGCTTTAGAGCCATTTTTCCCTGGCTTTTCTTACGTCCGACTATTTGGTGCTTACTCTGAACCTAATCCTTTTATCAACGAGGCGGCAAAACCAATCCGTGGAAACAAAGAGAATTGGAAGGAAGAAGCGTTATACAACCTTGTAAAAGCCGGCAATACCAATTGGGGAACGGCAATGTTAATTCAACCCCCTGTTTATCGAAACGCTGTCTGAATGTTGAATAGGGATAAAATTTCACTGGAAGATCGAGTGAAAATTATAGGAGATGTAGAAAGCCTTCATACATTTGCCCCTATAATCAATCGTACGTTCAGACGCGATATCGGCAATTTTGCGTTGCGTAGACCGGAAACGTTAAAAGCATCTTTTACACCCGAGCAGCAAGAACGTTTCGATAGGCAAGGCGGCAATTTATACGACAAATTGGACTTTGACGATAGTCCGTATTGACGAAAAAGAGCAAATTTAATATCACATATTTTAAAAAGAGTATTGACAGCGGAAAGATTTGTATCATAATAGTAGGGAGTGATATAACTACTATGAATAGTTTTGATTTTTTGGAAAAACTCGGTTTTTCATCTAACGAGGCAAAAGTATACTGCACGTTGATAAAACACAAAGTGCTAAACGGCTACGAAATCGCCAAATTGTCCGGCGTTGCGCGTTCGTTGGTTTATGAGGTCATCAATCGTTTGATCGCAAAGGGCGCTGTCATCCGTATAGACGGAGAACCTAATTTTTACAAGCCTATCGAGTATCAAGACCTTATCCGAAGCATTAAGGAAGAAAACGAAAAGAATATTGCCTGCGCCGAACGCGAACTTCAACAACTCGCAACGGAAAATGCCGACGTCGATTACGTAATGAATATAGTGGGCGAAGAAAAATACGTTGCCAAGGCAAAGGAACTTATCGACAGCGCGCAAGCGGAAATTTCGCTGTCCATTTGGCGGGAGTCGTTCGAAGTGCTGCGTAGTAATATCGAAAAAGCAATATCCCGCGGAGTAAAGGTGTATATTTTTACCTTCGAAAGTATTTCGGTCGCCGGCGCAACGGTGTATTCGTACAATATCAACGATGTTTCAACTCTGTTTCCCTACTGTAGAACAACAATCATAATCGACGGTGGAGAGTGCTTAGTCGGCGAAGAGGGCGATTGCAACGTTTACGTGCATACGCGCAATCATTCGGTTGTTTCTCTTGCCACCGACGAAATTGTTTTGAATATTTTTTGGAATAAACTTATCGAAAAAGAAAACCTGTTGTCCAAGGGCTGCTCCGGTGTGGATTTCTTGCAAGTAATACACAATTTGGCGGAGCGCTACGGCATTACTGACGAGATGACCAAGAATTTTCTTGTTTATAATTTTCAAAAGGAGCAAACTCAAAATGGCAAAAAACGTTGAACGATTACAGGCGCGCGAAGCCAAAGAACTTATCCGCCGCGAAAAGCAGTTGGGCGCAAGAAGCAACAAGTTTTATCTGATTTACTTGTTTATGATTTTGGCGCTCATCTACATAACAGACGAAATAGCGTCTACTATATCCATTCAGTTTCAGACGAATATAGTTACGGAATTCTTCGTAAAAAATATGGGTATGGAATATGGTGCGGGATTATCGCTCTTTTCCGCCATAGGTTTTATTTCCTATCCTATAACGTTGCTTATTGTTTTCTATCGTCCCCTTGCGGACAAATTCGGGCGTAAGCCGTTTTTGGTTATTAACACGTTATGTATGGGGTTAGGGTTGTTCATTGTGTATTTATCTAAGGATATCTACACTTACATGATAGGCAGCACGTTGATGGGTTTTATGGTGTCGCACGATATGCAATGTGTGTACATACTGGAATGCTCCAACGAAAAGACCCGCGCCCGTAACTACGCAATCGTAAAAGCAGTGGCGATACTGGGTACGTTGCTTGTTCCGTTGCTCAGGACTACGCTTATGCAAAATGTAAGCGAACGTTGGCACGTTGTATATTTAGTTCCGGCAATTATTGGCTTTGTAATGGCGTTATTCGCGTTGCTTTTTGCAAAGGAAACAAACGCGTTTTTAACAAAAAGAATAGAGTACTTAAAAACTCCCATCAAAGAACGCGAACAAAGAAGTAAGGAAGAGCGCGAGCAAAACGCTCAAGGCGGAATTCTGACCGCTGTAAAATTCGCATTCAAACACAGGCAATTGCGCTTTTTGATCATCGCCTGCTGTTGTTTCTATCTCGCTTCGTTAGGTACGGCAACGTACAGTACGGTTATGGCAAAGTCTGCTTTGATGACGGAAGAAGAAATAACTCTTGCTCTATTCTTGTATCCCGTAGGCAACGCATTGTTTACGTTGATATCTGGTTTTGTGTCAGACAAATTCGGGCGCAAAATAACTATAATTGCGATGTCTTGTTCGGCGTTAGCGTGCTATTTGCTGTTTGTTTTCAGCGGTATGTTCAAGTGGACTCCGTATTTGACAGGCATTGCAATCGGCGGATTTATGGGCAGCTACTGGGGCGCGGGCGATACTATCGGCGGAATAATGTTCTCCGAGTCTTCTCCTACAAACTTGCGTTCGTCCGTAACTGTAATCAACACGTTGCTTAACGGAATTATGGGCGGACTTGCAACGGTTATCACTATGATATTGCTTCCTATCATTCCCGAAAAGATGTTCGGCTATATGTACTTAGGTTTGACTGTGCCGGGGCTTGTGGGCGCAATCATAATAATGTGGCTGTTTGTCGGCGAAACTCGCGGACTGGATCTTAAAACAGTAACGGGTACGGAATGGGATAAGCCTAAAAAAAATAAAGAAAAAACACAGGATGGTAAATAAAAATGGATAACAAACGTTTTGAACTTGGCGCAAACGAACAGCCGTTGGATATTATCAAGGAAACGTGCGGTTTTGCAGGCGTATTCAAACAAATAGGAGTGATAGGGGATTCTTTGTCGTCGGGTGAGTTCGAAAGCCACGACGAAAACGGCGGCATAGTTTATACCGATATGTACGAGTATTCGTGGCCCGCTGTTTTGGAGCGCATTACAGGGACGAAGTACAACAATTATTCTCGCGGCGGAATGACCGCGCGCGAGTATATGCAAAGTTGGGCAGATGCAAACGGATTTTGGCAATGGAATCAAGCGTATATCATTGCGTTAGGCAACAACGATTCGTTTGTCTTCGGACATCCGTTGGGAAGCGTCAAGGACGTTAGCGCAGAACATCCGCAGGATAACGCCGATACATTCTTCGGCAATATGGGCAAAATCATTAGCAAACTTAAAACGATCGAGCCAAATGCGCGTATTTTTGTCGTTACTCCGCAACTTCGCGGTGATGCCTGTGATAAAGATATTCGTTATATCGCAAGCGAACTTGCCAAATTGTGCGATATGTTTGACTTTATGTACTTGCTGGATATGACTGCGCATGCGCCCGTATACGATGCCGAAATGCGTAAGTCGTTCGGGCTGGGCTTCCATCCGAACCCGATGGGGTACTATGCTTACGCATTGATGGTGGGTAATTATATCGATTACGTTATACGTAGTAACCTCCGGGAATTTGCAACGATACCGTTTGTCGGTACGTCACTCAAAAACAAAGATTACAAATAGTGTGTATTTGCTGAAATGCACAATTAACGTTAGCGCCAATAATTAGGAGCACTGCTCCTTGCTTTCGGTCGATTTCCTAGATTTGCTCCATAAATCCGAACGTCTTGTCCTTGTTCCACTTTTCACCAATTTTTCAAGATAATGGGTGATTTTCTCTGTGTTCAGCCCTTTGTAGGCAAAATTGAAGACCATCCAGAACAAATCCAGATATCTTTGAAGATACCAATCTGTAATTCCGTGCGAATGTCCTTTGGGGCATTTCTTTTGTTCTCTAGTCTGCCATTGCCTGTCAGGTTCCGTATGTCGCCCGTCTCTGCTGGATGTCCGTCAAAAAGGAAATCGCCCTACTCAGCTGACTGTCGCTTAAAGACCATGCCGTCTCCAAAAAATCATAAAAATCGGGTTCTGAAATACCCGTCGGCTTTCTTGCCATGCTATACCTCTTTTTGGAATGACAGGTGTTTTTTTCGGGTATAGCGGTAAACTAAATCAAAGGACTCCACTTGTCATTCTTATAATTGACCGGGTATATTTTATAATTGTTCCATCAAAGTCCGTCAATAAAGAGCTGTTGCTACCAACATTATGGTAAGATATCATTTTCTTTTATATCAGAACTCAACTTTCGAAAAGATAAGTGTATCGAATTTAAATCAGCTTCAGAGATAGATCTATTCAGTGAAGCTAGATAATTCAAAGCCCAGACTGATTGGGAAGCATAGAAATCCGCTTCTAAATCGGTCGAGTTGTTTATCTTCTTGTATTCGGCTTGAATGAGTTTTTTCAACTCATTCATTCCATCTATCAGTTCATCTTTGATTTTGAAGATAGCAGTGAAGTTCAATCTGTTCTTATTTAAGAAGATAAGATAGTCTTTATCATCTGTTTTCTTATCTAGTCTTACCTCTTTGTACTTTAAGAAGATTTCTTCTATGAAGTCCTTGCTTAAGTCATACTTGTCCTCGTAATTCTTATAGAATGTCGCTCTACTGACTTCACCTTGCTTTATTATGTCGATCACTGTTATTTTCTTGAAGTCTTTTTGAAGAAGCAAAGCGACATAAGCTTCTTCGATGAACTTCTTGCTTTTGAAATTTTTGTTTCCTCTCATAAACTCCTCCATAAAGCTTTCTATATTTAACTTGTATGTGCTTTCATAATAGCTGCTAGGAAAAGAAACTGGGATGAATTGTCAAAGTTGGCTTTTTAATTGTCAAAATTGGTCTCTTCGAACTGAATAGGGAACAACAAATCTAAAGAGAAGATATCTTCCTTTAGTTTTATAGACATTTTTCCTTTATATTCTTTCATCATCATCTCTATTGATTTCAATCCAAATCCATGCATGGATTTGTCGCTCTTGGTGGTGATTCCTATCTTTGTATTTACTTTATCTTTATCGCAGTAATTCTCAATATGAATATTTATATAATCACCATAGTCTTTACTAGTTACAGCTATTACTCTTTTGGCCTCTTGTAATTGAGTCACAGCTTCAATTGCGTTCGAAATTGAATTTTCAAATAAAGAATATAAGTTCTCTTTTGGAATGTAGTTGATTTTTGAGGCATCGACTAAACAAGTAAAATGAATCTTGCTTTTGACCATCTTCATTTCTTTCTCTGCCAAGACCATATCTAAGGCTTCACAATTTGTTTTGTTCACAAACTTAAAAACATCTAAGGACGATTTTAATGAATCTAGTTCTTCCTTGTCGACTTTGGTAGACAAGTTGTCTAATCTATGCTTTAAATCATGCATCTTAACATTGATAAAATCCATGTTCTCGGCATTTTTGTCATAGTTTCTTTTATCTATTTCCCATAGTGTTTGTACTTTCATCTTATCTATTGCATTTTTTCTAGATCTCAATAACTCCAATTCAGTAGTTACGATAATGATTCCGACTATCATATCGAAAGAATAGGTGCAGTACCACATTCCTTTTGAATTAAATTTGACGGAAGTCATCATAGCATAGCAAGATAGAATCGATATTCCTGCTAAGGCCATCAAAGTTATCAATATTTGTCTTTTTTCTTGAATCTTGTCTATTCCGATTCTAAGATCCTTGTTTCTGAGATAGATGAAATATATAGTGAGGTAAGTTGAGCAAAATACGGGTGCTAGTATTGCAATTACATAGTACCAAAGAGATTGATCGAATCCTATTGAAATTCTTATTATCGACATCAAGCAATAGGAGAAGTTTTGAATGCAATATCCTACAGTTCCAGCTAAAAATATACTTGGAATAGTAGCTTTAAAACAAATGCTCAATCCTATTAGAGACAATGTGAATGTCATCAAGGGAAAAGACATTAGGATAGCTGAATTGAGCCAACCTATAGGAACATAACTGAAATCTCTAAGGAAATTAAAAGCGATGACAGCGATGGAACAAATAACAGCTCGTATCCAAAAGTAGTTTCTTCTAGGGAAATACTGAACTATTAAAGATTCTCCTAGTATTAAAAACAAAGGAAAGTCGATCAGTCCATATACTTGATCGGCCGTCATTGAGATATTCCTCCGTTTTTGTTTAGGTGAGCAAAGAAATCATTTAAGAAATCTTTCTTTCTATTTCTAGAGATCGATAATGTTTCTCCATTATATAAAATCACATCATTATTTTTTATTGAGTCTAAATATCTGAGGTTTATCAGGTAACTTACATTGCATCTAGAAAATCCAAGAGGTCCTAATTCATCTTCTATGGATTTCATGCTTCTTCTCTCTTTAGCTTTTATATTTTTATCTTTTGTATGATAGATTGTGTCATGCCCAAAAGACTCGATATAGATGATTTCGTTGACTAATAAGACTTGGATTCCATCTTCTATAGGAAAGCTAATTTTTCTTTGACTATCTTTAACACTTCTTACTACTTTTTTCATTCTCAACACTAAGTCTTCATAAGACACAGGCTTTATGAAGTAATCCAAAGCGTTGTATTCATAACCCTTTATAGCTAGTGCTGCGATGTTGGTACAGAATATTATGAATACTGAATTGTCTACTTTTCTTATGGATTGAGCTATAGACATTCCGTTCATTCCACCCAATTCTATATCCAAGAAGATAACATTATAACCTAAACTTTTCATGATTTATACTACCATCTAGATGAAAATGCCGTTTCCTGCTT
>ENA-ORMS01000177-ORMS01000177.1-human-gut-metagenome-genome-assembly--contig:-NODE-177-length-71655-cov-15.380098_pt1 | contig 71655 bp, 77 predicted proteins | sample MGYA00242104_ERZ508997 | MGnify/ENA primary metagenome ERZ508997 (study PRJEB26280, sample SAMEA2338704) | human gut metagenome | biome: human gut; feature: human-associated habitat; material: faeces...
CCTGTGGGGCTCTAGAAGCACGTTGGCACTTAGGCTGTGTTCTTTACAGCCTTACGTGCCACTACGTGCTGGCAGATGCGAGAGCTTGCCCCACAGGGGTATATGACACGAAGCGACAGCGGGAAGAAACCTTCATCCATATAAACCGCAATCTGTCTGCTCGTTCAAAATAACGCAGAGCCGGTTCTATCCCCTAAGCAATCCCTCCAATGCTTCCAGCTTCCTGCTTACTACCTTCTTATCCTTCGTTCCCTTATTGCGATCGTATTCGTCAAAGCAGAGGCCGTCCAGCTTCTCCAGTCTCCGTGTACGATAACTCCTCTGATACTCATCCAGGAACTCGGCAAACTGCCGGTCCTCCAATCCGTGTTGCTTGGAACGATAATATAACGTAATCCAAATAAATGCATTCTTGGACGTAAACAATTCATAGCATCCCCCATCACAATCTTCCAGCAACGCTTCCAGATGATCCAGACATTCCTCAAAGACCTGGAACTCCTCTGCTGTTCCATATTGGTTCAGATACGAGCAGAGTGCCTTCGGCGAGCTCTTCCACTGCTCCATATGGAACATCGCCATGACCGACTCACATACCACCCGATTATATAGTCCTCTGGTATGTTCCCGCTCCGTGAATGTACCACAGTCCTTAAAAAACCGATGTTCACTTAACGTACGGATATCTCTTGCATAATTATCTATATATGTAAATGCCTTCTGCATCGCATTCATGCCGGTATGATTATTATATCTGCGAACCAGCTTCGATATCTGTTTCATCGTACAGTCCTGATGAATCACAGTCTTTAACTGATAATCATTAAACTGATCCTTCAACTCATCCGGCAGCTCACTGTATGTCTTATCCCGGATGTCAAATGATGCCGATTCCCATAAGATATTCCCATCTGCATCCCGACATACCTTACCGGAAGCATCCCGGCACTGACGCTCATACTCTATCTCGGAATCTTCGATTGCCGATGTAATCTTATAGTTGCCAAATCGGAAATTCGCCAGCGAGGAACTTCTCTGCAATCCGTCAATAATCCACGCCTGATGCGTTCCTGCCTCCTCCCCCAATATGATTTCCGGAATATAATCATCAGTCAGTACCGTTACGATCAGTTCGTTGATCATTGCGGCATTGAACTGACCGGATAACCGCTGTACATCCTGATCAGAGCGAATCTCCTCCTTATTAATCTTTGTCAGAAATCGTTCTAATGTAAATGTCTGTGACATCACTTTCTTTGCTTTTCTTGCCATAATACCTATTCTCCTTCCGTTCTTCCGTTCGTCTGTTCCCTATTTGCTATCCCCTAACAAGATTCTATCAATACAATATCCTGACATTCTCATATGCCCGGATTCCAAGGATCTGATCGGTGTAATCCTGCTTCGTCATATGCAGCTGCTCTCGGATCTCCTTCTCGCCATAACCATCCATCATCAATGTAACCACCTGCCGCTGCTTCCGGGACAACCTCTTCATATATAATAGGATTCTCTCATCCGCCAAAGCGTCCACCCGCTCTATCACAACCTCTTCCATGTTGAAATCCGATGCCAGCTGTTCCACTGCTTCCATATCCTCCTCCCGGTATCCCCACATAGTGTACTTCTTACGATTACGATTCCTGATATAATTAACGAATCGTCGATTAATATTCCCGCTTAGATACTGTTCAAACTGACAATCCTGCCCCTCGTCATAGCGTTCCACACTATCTCGCAATGCCTCCAAAGCAATGCTATAGAGATCATCATAATCCATCTGAGAAATACCACCTATCTTCTGTATTTTCGGATAGCACATCTGCTTTAACCGCCGCATTTCATTTTCACAATAAATTTCTAAAATCTGTTCCTTTTCTGTTTTATTCATATGTATCTGTCTCCTTTCATTCTCATTCCTTGTCCGACCGCGTATGATTTATTCAAATAATAGAACAAGTGTTCTTGCTTGTCAACTACTTTTCTAAATTTTCTTATTTTGCTTTTTGCAATTCTCATTTAAACCATTTTATCTTCGCATTTTTCATTTTCAGTAGATCGGACCCGCAAAGAGTGAATGAACTATATGAGACCGGTTCCATCGACATCACCGGTCAACCAATGAATAAAACCATAAAAGAAAGGATGACACACTATGTATTTAACACAAAATCAAACATCAAACCCACGTATATTTCACGGTCTGATCTACCAGTCAGACTTCAATACATCCTGTAACGAGAGTCGGCATATCGCCGAACGCATTGCACAGGATGAGAGCTTCAACCGGCTCTGTGCACAGAATTATTCTAATATGCAAAGGAGGGCTTACTATGAATCCATGCGGACTGAGGATTAAAACCATCGAGGCATCTACCCTGTTAGAATATCAGGAAGGCCGACGTGCCTTTTATAACTACAAGGAATCCCTGTTTCCTAACAGTCTCTTCCTTGATTTCCTGTTATCACAGGGCATCACTGTACAGAAAAACGGAGCGACCAGAGACCTTCTCTGTTTTACATTCCAATATAGCACTGAGACCTGTAACCGACTGGCTATCCGTGAACGTTTCTATCAGAATGGCATAACGATAGACTATCAGACACACCGCCGGAACGGTGAGATTACAACCGAATCGATTCACTATCAGATGCTATATCGAAGTACCGGAAAAGCCAAGCGCGGCTCTTGCCTGTTCATCTGTGACCGCCTGTACCAGACAGCCCATGACTTTCTATATATGGGAATTCAGCTTCCTGCTACAGATGCACCCTTAGTCGAAATCAGTGCCTATGCACCACTGGTTTCCAGTTCCATTACGGATCGTATCCGTATTCATCCGGAAAATATCCTGATACTAAAAGATGTAACACGCACCTTTCAGACGAATGTAATTTCTGTTGAAACCGATGAAACCAACCATTGCATAGCAAAACACCTCACCGATTACATGGTGCAAAACACGCTTTTTGACGGCCAGGCACTCATCGATGACGGATTATTTCCGCAATGGGCAGATGGCTATATCCTGCTCCGACACCATTTCTGTAAGATGGCCGCCTTCCGAACCAGGATACAGGAATTTTTCCGTAATTATTTCGGAGATACCTATACGACTGCCACGGTAACTGATATGTTCGGCATTCAGCATAACATCCGCGATATTGAGGTCATCACTACGGACAACGCAATGAAATGGCTGAAATTCGATGTGTCCTATCCGGATTGGTGTCAGAATGTCCATGCCAACGGCTGCCAATTCGGAATTGTAAAGACCGCACATGAAAGCAAACTCGGCAACGTCCAACGTATGAGCTATCAGATGGTCAACTCCTTAGACCTGTCCTCTATGGAAGCGGTCACAAAAGAGTCCGTTAATTATGTCAACCAGTTAAAGCAGGATGATGATGTATTCCTTCGTTATTTAGAGCAAAATCAGAACTTTTCCAATGATCATCAGGTGCTCCTGGCATTATGCCGCCAGAATCCTGACTTTATCCGAAGCACTTATTTCAGAGACCGGCGCCGATCCATCATCCATGGCTATGCCTGCCATCTACGAGAGGGACATCTGATTCAAAATGCAGATAATCTGGTCGTAATCGGATCGCCTTACGCTATGCTCTTATACGGAGCCACCGGTGATGCTTCCTCGGTTGACCTTGATACCACCTTTCAGGCAGAACCGGGTACGATTCAATGCTATACCACCCGATTCGCAGACGGTGACTACCTGGCAGGCTTTCGCAGTCCATTCAACGGTCGTGGTAACTTAAGCTATCTCCATAATATATATGATTCACGGTTTGATACCTATTTTCCATTCGGCAGACAGGTCGTTGCCGTAAATCTGATTGGGACGGACTTTCAGGACCGCAATAACGGATCCGATCAGGACTCCGACAGTCTCTATATAACCAATCAGCCGGACATCGTAGCTCATGCCGGCTACTGCTACCAGTCCTATCCAACAATCGTCAACAATCTGGCGAGAGAACAGACTCACTACACCAACACACCGGCTGCCTATGCCGCAATGGATCATATGCTGGCCGGTGCACAGGCAGCGATCGGAGATGCCAGTAATCTGGCTCAGCTGGCTCAGACCTACTCCTATAACTACTCGGACCCATACTATGAGGATGCCATCTGTATCCTGTCGGTTCTGGCGCAGGCAGCAATCGACAATGCCAAACGCCGATTCTCCATCCGGATTTCGGAAGAGATCCATCGCATCCGCCATGCCATGGATGTTACAGCTCACGGCTATCCGTTGTTCTGGTCGGTCATCAAGCCGGATATCGATCCGCAGAGATTAAATCCGGAATTAACCTGTCCTATGAACTACCTGTATCAGCTTAAGCTTCCACGCTGTCCCAAGCAGGCACCGGCCCTCCCCATGTCACACTTCTTCTGTAAATATGAAATGAATACCAATATCCGCACCTGTCGCAAGGTAGAGCAACTGATTGCTGACTACTCCTTACAGCTCTATGGCTATAACACTTCGGCAAATCCGGACGATACTGACTACCTCCTGCTTAGAGAGGACTTTGAAAATCTGATATCGGACATCCGGCGTATCCGTATCTCTTCCAATTATCTGGGTCTCTTCTCCTGGATTATCGACCGATGCTTTAAGATTCTGCCGGGAACGATCCGCAACCAGAAGAACATCTCCTCCACTGTGCACAAAAATCGCTCACTGATGCTGAAGGTTCTATATGAGATCAATCCGGATAATCTTCTGAAATGCTTTGCCGGTCATTCCAACGCCGATTCCGATGTCCACTCCGATATGTCGGAAACTGTACAGACTGAAACTGTGCAGACTTAATTCCCTCTGTCTGCCGTTTCCCCTTGATTCTACTGGCTTTGCACCACATCTCCGAAATCCTCTTATGAAGAAGGAGTGTGCACAACTCTTATCATCAGTCAGGAGGATCTCAAACCATGGATTCCAGAAGCTTACTCCTGCAAACGCAGGTAGACCTTGCACCCGGTATTGCCATTCGCATCCCTACGGTGGGCGAAATCCTGCAGAACGAGCGGTTGTATTATCAGACAACCTACTCTCTGACTGCCACCCCGTTCCAGAACATGGTGCAGCTGGATGATCTGGGGATTGACTTCACCACCATCAGCGAATGGCAGCTTTTCATTCAAACCTTCTTAGCCTATGCCCACTCCGGCAATCTGCTGGATTATGTGTTTGCAGATCTGCAGACACAGGGCTTTGGCATCTATCAGGACCCTCAGACCGCAGCGCTCTACTTAAGCAATCCGGATACCGGTGTTCAGATTCATGAATCCACCTATCTGCAGATTGTGGAACTGATCCGCAAGATCAATCTGTACGAGCATATAACCGCCAGACCGGCCAACGAGACCGCCAGGCAATACCTGATCGAGAAGGAACGAAAACGATTAAAGCGTCTTGCAAAGAAACCACCTGAGCCATATCTGGAGCAGATGGTGATCGCACTGGTAAACACAGCCGAATTTCCATATGATTATGAAAGCTGTATGCACCTGTCTATTTATGCTTTTAATCAGAGTTTCAAACAAATCCAGCATAAGATCAATTATGACAACACCATGATCGGTATCTATGCCGGAACCCTGAATGCCAGGGACATGAAGGACAAGTCTGCCTTGTCCTGGATACAAATCAACTAACATATCTAAAGGAGGACATCAATATGAATATTGATAAGTTTACAATCACATCTTATGACAGCATCCTTGGTTTCGACCGTGTTAACGGCGGTCTGGAATTAGTGATGGACGAGCTGACAGATTTCACACTGTCTCAGGCTCAGGAAACAACTGACATCACCGGTAAAGGTGGCAGGATCATCTCCCGCCTGAAACGTAACAAGTCTGTTACAGGCTCCGGTACAAACGGACTTCTGTCCGGCGGTACACTGGCAGCTATGCTTGGTGCAACCGTTACCGCAGATGACAACTATTCTATCCACTATACAGATACCATCAAGGTCGCTGACAACTCCGGTATCACTGCTCAGAAGGCTCTGGGTACTGCCGGAAGCGAGATCGGTACGATCTATATCAGAAATGATAAGAACGCATATGTGACAGACGGTAAGAAGCTGGTTCAGGTTGCTGAATCACCAAAGACCGGTGAATTCACTTATGATGCCGACACAAAGAAGATCTCATTCTTTGCAGGAGATGTAGCCGATGGTACAGAAGTAATCGCTTTCTATGAAGCATCTGTTGCCGGCAGCAAGATCTCTAACAGTGCAGATTCTTACAGCAAGGTATTATCCCTCTATGTAAACTGCACCTGTCAGGATGCCTGCGATAACATCTTCAAGGGACAGTTCATCATTCCAAGAGCGGACTTCTCCGGTGAGTTCGACATTGCCGGTGGCAATGAGCCTGCAACTCAGGCATTCAACTTCACCAGTCTGCCGGATCTGTGTACCGGTAACTCAAATCTGTGGGATTTCATTCTCTTTGAATAATCCTCACCGGGCTTTTGTAAAGTTTACCCCTCTGCCATATCGCAGAGGGGCACTCAAAAGCCCATTTTTTCTTTAAAGGAGGCTAACCTATGTCCATAAACTGGAAAGTACGATTCAATCGTAAAAACATCCTATTTCTGTCTCAGGTTCTGCTCTCTGTACTCGTACCGATCCTGACCTATTTCGGTATGCAGCTCAGTGACTTCACCTCCTGGCAGATTGTCCGGGACACCCTGCTTCAGGCGGTCAGCAATCCCTATGTTATCATCATGAGTCTGGTCTCCCTCTTCAATGCCATTACAGACCCGACCACTCAGGGAATCTCTGACAGCCGACAGGCACAGTCCTATCGTTCACCCAAAGAATCTTAAAAGGGGGAAATCCGTATGAACCACACCGCCACCCTGCTTATGGGTCTGACATCTATCCTGACTATTGCCGGATTGTTTGTCGAAATTTCCCCACTTAAGATTAACCCATTAAGTACCCTTTTAAAATGGCTTGGAACTGCTCTGAATAAGGATATGTATGAACAGCTTGCATCCATATCCAGACAATTAGAAGCGGTCTCTGACCGCATTGATAAGATAGAACTCAATGATATGCGTTCCACGATCCTCGACTTCGCCAATTCCTGTATGAACGGCTGCCAGCACACCAGAGAAGAATTTGAACACATCATAGATCTCCACTCGCAATACGAGACCATAATCATACAGAAAGGCCTTCGCAACGGTCGGATTGATCTGGCTTTCCGCTATATCAGTGAGGAATATATGGCTCAATACGTCCAAGTAAAAGAACCCACAGGGTGTCAAAATGTCGGGAATTTATAACATTATCAGCACGTAAAAAATACCGATTCATAAGAATCGGTAACAGAAACACATCTATATAATAGAGATTATAATATCCGTATCCAAGATGAAATCTTCCATGCCATCATATGAAAGTCTGTACTCGCCGGTAACCAGGCCGACACGGAATCATTGGATTTCAAGAAGCAGTACAGAGTGAATATTGAATAGAATTGTAATTGAATATCTCTTTAGAATATACCATTAATAATCGCACTTTTTCCTAAAACATATTTTTTACAAACACTTTATAATTTTCTTCATCCAAGTAAATAAGGCTCTTTTCTCCTTCTTTCCATTCAATAGAAATAAGATATTCTTTTGATTGCTTGCCGCCAATCCCTGCTACTGCTCCGAATTCACCCCATAGTGCTACACCTAAAGCACCATCCCAGAATGAATACTCTTCCTTGTTGAATTCGTCTATGACAGTATAAGAAGAAATGGATAATTTATTCATTACTGCAATATATGGGTCACATATTATGCTTATTGTATCATTACCGTGGGCAATTTTGCAATTTTTATACTTTCCTTCCATAACATAACTTTTCCTCATATAATCACTCCTAGTATTATAATGGTGTAGCCCATCAGGACTACCTGGTTAATAAGTTTCTATAAATAAGATAGCAAAAGAAGAGATTCTTCCTGCATCACATAGCTACGTAAAATAGTGCCGCCTACTGAAACAATATCTTTTTTAATAACATTCTTACAAAGATGCAATTACTCCTTTTTTAGGAAAAATATTTCTTTATCTACCTATTTCCTTTTGTTATCTAGATTTTTATAGAATTATACCAAATTAATTAATTATATTCAATATTCATAAATAGAAAGAAATAGAATGCTTCTCAACAGCAAACACAACGTATGACACTGCTGCTCTGCATACAACACTTATGAATTCTATAGATAGCGGTCAGAAGCAAATATCTCTGGATAAAGACTTTTCCGAGAACTTTGACAGTCAGACTATGCTTAACTCTATTACCGGGCAATTAAATGAAGAATTAGGTACTAATCTGAGTGCATCCTATAGTGTCTGGAGCGATTCATATTTTCTGGATCTCAGTTCCTTAACGGATGACCAGTATGCAGATGCATTTAAACAACCTATCAACCTTACACAACCAACATTTTAAGGAGAACTCTTATGTCAAATCAGATTCAGTATGCGTTCTCGCAACTCCGAGAAGTAGATACCATTCTCATGGATATCCGCAGACTGGATGCATCCCTATCCGAATCTGAATGCAGTGAATCTGTCCGATCTGGCTGCCGGTATGGATACCATCGGAGCATTACCTCACCTGATAGCCGTAATAACCACTATCCTTGGACAGGATAAACGATTTTGTCCCATATGGCAGTGATACCATATGGCACATCCAAGTAAAAGAATCCACAGGGTGTCAAAATGTCGGGAACTTATACCATTAGCAGTACGCTATCTTTTTCCACTGAATGTTTTTAGTTTTTAGCTTTTAGCTTTATATTCTATATTTTTATAGACAAATGTTTAGCATCAGATGTATAATATATTTAGCAAATTAAATTTTCACAATTGGAGGGAACTATAATATGGAGAGAGATGAACTTATTGCTGAGTTAGAAGCAATCATGCCGATTGTAAACAAGTGGGAAAGACTTTCCAATTTAATGGCTCAGAATCAACGTAGTATCAACGAGCTTAATTTTAATATCAGAAATGAAGAACTGACTTTTTCAAACATTATGGCAATGGCCTTTATAAGCATCCTATGTTGTTTCTCCTTTGATGGTATCGTTTTTCTGATGATAAAATTATCATCATCCATTAAAATTACATTTTTGTTTTACTTTGTGTTTTCTAGTATTTTAGCAATTATTCTAACTATAGTATTTGTTGCAAGAGGCAAAAGAAATGCAGCTATAAGGAGAAATACTCTTTTCCACATACAAGAAAAACATGAAGATCTAAAAAGACAATTTGCCAACGAAGTAACTGCAAACTTACCTGATATATATGCTATCATTCCACAAAATTATGCCTATCCAAACGTTATCAAACAGTTATATTCATATCTAAAAGAGCACCGAGCTGACACCCTAAAGGAAGCTATCAATCTATATGAAGAAAAGCAAAAAACAGATGCTCTCAAAAAACAACTTGCACAAATTCAGAAAACGCAAGCTGAAATAAAACAGCAAGCTGACGAAGCGGAATCTCTAGCAGCTCAAACACTTTTCTGGACTATGTACAATAATGACAAGCATTAAAAAACTTTGCAAACTTCTGTTCATTCAATTCGTATTTCGTAAAACGACAAAATAGCGTAATCCAACTAAATATATTCTAGGACATATTTAATTCATAGCTACATGTCACTTATACCGATCAGGAATAGATAAATCACTATCCGATTCTGATTTAGTGAATATCGGAACTCAAGCCTATGAAATTGCAGAAAAATATGGAAAAAGTGTCACAGAATATCTATCCTGTGTTGAAACACTATCAAAATCCGGCTATCAAAACGCCGCCTCTTTAGCAGAATTAGTATTTGCTCTCCAAAGCGCCGGAAACCTCACTTCAGACTTATCTCAGCAATATGTCATCGCTACAGCTAATGCCTACTCCTTGGATTCCAATATTCAAGCACTTAACCAATCATTAGATGGTGCCAACAATATTTCCAACTTGAATGCAGTATCACTTTCTGACCTTGCAGAAGGAATGTCTATCATTGCTTCACAGGCTGCAAGTGCAGGCATTCAAATTGACGAAGTAACTGCTGCCCTGGGCACAATGACATCTACCACGCAGTTAAGTGGAACTGAAACTGCTGCTGCCTTTCGTTCTATTTTGGCCAGTCTGAATTCTCTGTCATCAGACGGTCAGAATCCTATGGAACAACTGCAAGCTATGTCTCAACTTACACCTCAGTCATCACTTCGCAGTAATCTGTATAACAGTCTATCTACGGATGAAGAGCGCACCGCCTTAAATGCTCTGTTAAACAATTGGAGCCTTTATGAAAAAATGATACAGGATTATTCAAATGCCAGTGGATCCATTACGACTGATGCAATCCCAAATACAAACACCTGGGAAAGTGCTATCAGCAGGCTCTCTACCAGTTTCACCAAACTGATAGATTCTTTCACAAATCAGGACGTTATTATTGATGCTACAAATGCATTAACACACCTGTTGGATCTAATTGCTAAAACAGGCCCTGTTGGTGCAATAGGATTTACCGGTCTCAGTGTCGGAATCACCGCCTTTATGAAAAACTTAGATTACCCAGTCCGATTATACGGTTATGGGGCTTAAGAATTTACCTGAATTTTTAAGTTGGTCTAGCATAGATAAGGAAATGATAAAATGGTTCAGATTACAAGTCTATGTGTTTGGGAGTTTTAAAATAAACCAACGAGGAGTAATTGCTGGAACTCGTTCATGAATATTCTACGAAAGCGGAATCAGTAATGATATACGTAACCGTGCGAAAGCAGAAAAAACAGAATTATTCGGTACATGGCAAATTATGTGCAAACATAATGTATACCTAAATACTCATTATAAGACGACAATCAGCCACATACATTCCTGAGATCCTCATCTAAGATGTGAAACCCCTATAAACGGAAATAACACATCTGAACAGGAATGGATGCTCATCGACTACCAATCCTCAGAGCATACGCTACCTAACTGCGTATACTCTTAAGGTATAGTGTCATGCAAAGTTATAGGATTCTTATACATGACTTTACAAGCAAAATCCTACCATGTGTAACCACAGTGCCTGCATTCAAAGCTTTTCCCGATCTTCTTACTGCCAAGTCCCAGTAAGCCTACAGATACTGTTCGATCAATTGCATCTATTCGTTTAACATCTGTTGATTTACAGCTTGGGCAGCATACACCAGTGCTTCCGCCACCACCGGAACCACCTCGTAGCCGCTCTGTCTCCGCTTTAAACTCTAACCGCCTATCAGAATTATATTCCTTAGGGATCTGCCTAGTAAGCTTTATTCGATCCCACAACGTCCACGTATCTGCAGTGTCCAGATCCGCACCACATTTCTGTAAACATATGCCGGGTCTAAAACCTCCGTTTCCAACATTTTCCAATAATTCTGTTAAATCTACTGGATTTCCATTAATTATACATATATTCTTATTGGGTCTTAAATCCACTTCTCCAATCGGAAACCCACAGTTCATACAGATTGCGGCCTTATCACTGACGTCTTTTCCACATTCCGGACACTTAATTAACATACTCCTGCCTCCTGCTTTAATATTTATGCTAATCATATCATTTATTCTATTTTTATGCAACTTGAATCTACAGGTAAACTCAAGATGATCTATGCCGAATTAAAGGAGCTTGGAGACTTTAATTCACTCCCCGATGAAGCTTCCGACTATTTACTAAAAACCTTTAAGAACCTAACTGCTTTTGATCTGGCCGATAAGCTGTCCGACTCGGGTCTCAATGATGAATTAAAGCAACAGATTGCACAAAGATTAAAACTTTCTTTAAGCACAAACCTGCTGTCTAAATCACAGACTAAATCTGCGGCAGTCACAGCAAAACTGGGTACAGCATTCAAAGGACTGGCTGCCGACACCCTGTCTGCCACCGGAGAGATACTGACCTTTCTTGCAACCTCTCCTGCCGGCTGGGCACTCCTGGCGGTTGCTGCAATTACTACTGTAATCACCATTACAAATAAACTTAAAGAGGAGTTTAAAGAACAAATTCGTGAATGTACTTCTGACTATCGGGAAGCCACTAGCGAATTATCGTCCTATCAGTCAAGAGTGCAGGAACTGAATGACTCTTTAAACTCCAGCACATTATCTCATAAAGATGCCATAGAAGCTCGAAAGGAACTACTGGATATCCAGAATCAATTACTCGCCAAATACGGTAAGGAAACCAGTTCTATTCAGACGGTTACTGATGCAATTCAGGGAGAATCCAGTGCCTTTGACGAATTAAAGGAGATTGGAGACTTTAAATCACTCTTATAACCTGAATAATCCACAATCAGACAATACCACAATAATTAAACAACCTATCAACCTTACATAACCAACATTTTAAGGAGGAATCTTATGTCAAATAATAATCTCTTCGACAAAATAAAGCAAAGCTTTTCAAACTGGCTAATCAGCCTTCCGATCAAAACTCTGTCAGGCCAAATCCAGTATGCTTTCTCGCAGCTCCGCGAGGTAGATACCATTCTTACGGATATCCGCAGACTGGATGCAACTTTATCTGAAGCCGATTTGGCAGACATCGGAAAGAAAGCCTATGCCGTAGCCGATAAGTATGGTCAGAATGTCACAGACTATCTGTCTACTGTCCGATCTCTGACTCAGGCAGGTTATAAAAATGCTACAGAACTGGCAGATCTGACTCTCAGTCTGCAGAATGCCGGTGACCTGACTGCTGATCTGGCCCAAACCTATATTACTGCGGCGGATCATGCCTATGATCTGAACGGCAATATCCAGCAGCTTCGTACCACTCTGGATGGTGCCAATAGCATATCCAATCTAAATGCCGTTAATCTGTCAGATCTGGCTGTCGGTATGACTACCGTCGGAACACAGGCTGCAGATGCCGGTGTACAGATCAGTGAAGTAACTGCCGCTATCGGAACCATGGCTACCGCTACAAATGTCACTGGTGCGGATGCCGGAAATGCTTTTCTGAATATTCTGAATAATTTATCTTTTTCCGACAATTCCCTGCAGACCCCAATGGAACAGCTCGCCGCCATTGCTGACACCTACCAGAATCTGGATGCTGACAGCAGTGAACGTTCCAATATCCTGTCACTTCTTGGTACAGAAAATGATCAGGCCGCGATTGATGCATTGCTCTCCAACTGGAATCTATATCAGACCATGCTCAGTGAATATGCGACAGGTAGCGGATCTATTTCTGAAGAAGCAGCCCTCACCGCAGACTCCTGGGAATCATCCACGAACCGTCTGCAGAACTCCTGGGTAAACTTTATAGATACCCTTGTTGATCAGGATGCAATTGTCGGAACTACAAATGCCCTGTCAGATCTCTTAAACGGTATCGCATCCATCACCGATACCGTCGGTGCATTACCTCCCCTGATAGCCGGAGTAACCGCTATCCTTGGACAGGATAAACTATTTTGTCCCATATGGCAGTGATACCATATGGCGCGTCCAAGTAAAATAATTTCCAGGGTGTCAAAATGTCGGGAACTTATAACATTAGCATCATGCCAAAATATCGATTTGTAAGAATCGTTATGATTGAGCCGAAAGGCAGGAAAAGTTGATGCTTGGTCATATGCGAACCAATATTGCTACGTGACCGGTATGTCAGTCATACAAGATTATAATATCCGCAGCCAAGCTGAGAGAATGTAAGACTCTCAGGACAGACACGGAACGTCTGTCCTCCTACGTTGAACGAGGGTGAAGGTCCAGAGACTAGAAGGCACAGTACCTCTCCAGAGATACAGAAGTATAGTCCGGTTTCTTCCATGTCATTTCATGGGAGTCTGTGCTCGCCGGTAACCAGACCGGCACGGAATTCCTCGATTCCAGGAAGCAGTACAGAATAAGTTGAATATAGAAATTTCAAATATAGATTTCAAGTACCTATTTATATTTGATAATTAAAATTGTGACGCAACAAATTTCTTATAATAATCCTGATCAAGGCATAATAGCGACTTGCGCCCAAATTTCCATTCTATTGATATCAAATACTCTTTAGTCTGAATTCCACATCCATACGGATATCCTATGTCAAAAATAGAAATTTCTTCCTTAGTTGTCTCATCAATAACAGTATAAGAAGCAATATCTTCTTTAGATAAAGGTGTCACAGAATTAATTACCAAACACCTTCTTTTTCTATCATAGTATACCCCTCTTCCTTCATATGCTCCTGCTAAAAACGCATTAACATCTTTCATTTCTATCTTCCTCCTTTTTATTTATTATATATTGATTATATAATAACATGTATTTTCTCTATATTCAACTTATATTTTGAAAATAAAAAATTACCTAAAAGAACTATCAGACCTAAAAACAAATATCGAAAATTTCCAATCTGGTCCACTGAACCTTGACTCTTTAAGTGCACCTCAAATCAATCTCCTGCAAAAAGGTACATTAACAACTCCTGATGACCTTCGACCCTATATCAGTGAAATTGAAAGAATTCAACATATGCAGGCTCCCTCCACATCTTCCAGCCACCTTAAACTTTCACTTGATTTATTCGATCAGTACGCTACTGCACTTTCCGATATTGACGGTGCCCAAGCAGCTCTACTTCTCTCTACACAGGGACTGACCAATGCAGACATTCAACGTACTCTGGCTGCTAAGGGTCTTTCTACCGAAATGCAATATCAAGCTATGGCCGAAGCCGGATTACTCTCCAGCAAGAAAGAATTACTTGCTTCAGATCTGAAGTCAATTCTGACCTCCCAATTACAATCAGAAGAACTTGCCAATGAGGTTCTTGCTTCTATGGGGCTTTCAGTTGCTACCGAAGCCGAGGGTCAGCAGACAGTTAAACTCACCACCTATAAACTGGCCAGAGCACAGGCATCTGGATACCTGACAGAGGCTGAAGCGAAAGAACTTGGCCTGACCCTTGGTGTATCCGCTGCTACAAATATTCAGGCAACCACTACCCTTCCAAAATGGATTGCAAGCCTGAAGGCTTCCACCACTGCCATCTGGGAACAGATTGCTGCCACCGTCACTTGGATGGCAACAAACCCTGCCGGATGGATTACCGCCGGAGTCCTTGCTATCGGTACGGCTATTACTGCTATCTTTGCTATTAATAAAGCCATTGATAAGCATCGTCAGAAAATCATTGAAACCGGCGAAACCGCTTCTGAAAATATTCAGACCATCAAGGATAATTTAAGTAACATGAAGAGTTCCGTAGAAGATGCATGCAACACCTATGAACAGTTGCAGGCAGGTGTCGATATCTCCACCAATACCAATCTCAGCCTCTCTGATGAGGATTACCAGAAATTTCTGGATACAAACAATCAGTTAGCCGAGCTCTTCCCGGAATTGATCAAAGGGACAGATATAGAAGGTAATGCCATTCTAAATCTGGGTACCAATGCTGCCGAAACAACACAGATTCTGAATGATCTGGCAGCGGCCAAACGCAAGGCTCTCGGTACCGAGATCAAGAATAACATGACCGATGTAATGAATGGTATATACGAAAGTACCCGAAATGCACGGGAAGAAATCGATAGATTCTCATCAACGAATACCAAATATGACACTGCTGCTCTGCATACAACACTTATGAATTCTATGTATAGCGACCAGAAGCATATATCTCTGGGTAAAGACTTCTCCGAGAACTTTGACAGTCAGACTATGCTTAACTCCATTGCCAATCAGTTAAACCAGGAGTTAGGAACCAATCTGAGTGCTACCTATAGTTCCTGGAGTGATTCCTATTTTCTGGATCTAAGTTCCTTAGCAGACGATCAATATGAAAAAGCATATTCTATCCTTGCTAATCAAGGGGATCATATATTTGAAACCCTGTCCACACAATATGCCGCTGCCTCCAGTGATGCCAGAGAAGAAATCAATCAGGCATATAAAGCCAATATCATGGATGTTCTGACAGGTCTTGATGTTGATTCCAACTACAGCAATCTTGACACCAATCTTCAGAATATGGCAAAGCAGATGGTTACTAACCTTGATTATGCACAATATGCAGATGAGATTAATGACAACTATTCCGGTGATATCTATCAGTTCTTTCATGATAAATTCTTAAATGCCATGTCCACAGCTTCTTCCGAGGACAAAGATAAAATCGACCAGCTATACTCCAATATTTTATCCTTAGATCCGGATGCTCCTCTGCAGGAGAATGCTGCCGCCATTGAGCAATACACCTCGGAACTTTCGAAATTGCTTGGTGATACACTGAGTGCGGATGATCTGGTAAATATGTTTGATCTTGGCGATTTTGATTCAACTCTGATTACCAGAGCCCAGACTGCGATTACAGATGACCTTGCCGAAAATGACCCACTGAAGGAACAGTTAAATGACTATATTGCCGGATTAAATGCCTCTGATCTGAATCTGATTCTCTCCATGTCTATGGATGAACGTTCTCAGATTGATTCCCTGGATGAACTGGAGGACTGGCTGGACCGGGCTCATACCCGTGCGAATGCAGTCCACATAACGCCAATCGTCGATACAGAGGCCTTCAAGGAAGCGCTGGCTGATGCCAGCGAAGAGGTGGCTGATGCTCAGTTGCGCTTAAACGATACTCAGCTGACCGCTGCGAACGCTTCCCAACTGTTAAAGGATGCTACGATCAACGAGATTGCAGGCCTGATCAATGAGAACACGGCCCTTGGGAATTCCTGCGACGGTCTGTATTCTTATATGAATATGAAGCTCAGTGCAGCCGGCAGTGCCTTATCCACATCCAGTGATATCGATAACCTGATCAATCTCTGTTCTGCCCTGGATGCAACCAGTACCTATCTGGTGAAATACTCAGAGTTCAAGAAGCGAATGGAAAACGGAGAATCTCCGACCGGCTATTGGAAATCAGATGAATATACTCTGGAGAGTTATCGGCAGTCTGCGGTCAAAGAAGTAAAGGATGCATTAACCAAATACAAGAAGCAGTCTACATCATCTGCCCCTTCCACCGCCGCACCATCCTCCTCCGGTCAGAGCACCAGTGCCAAAGAATACAACTGGATGGAGACTGCCATTACCCGGTGCAGTGAGGCTCTGTCACGCTTAAAGACCATTCAGGAGAATACCTTCCTCGCATGGTCATCCCGGAATCAGGCTCTGAATCAGGAGATAGCAGAGACCGCCAGTCAGATTTCCATGCTGTCACAGACTTATGCCAACTACATGGCACAGGCTGACGCATCCGGTCTTTCCGAGGATTATAAGGCGAAGGTCCGGAACGGCAGTATGCAGATAGAATCCATCAGCGATGCCGGTCTGCAGGATCGGATCGACCAGTACCAACAGTGGTACAAGGCCGCCGCTGATATTCAGTCGCAGATAGAGGAACTGAACCGTTCCCTTGCGGATCTCGCATTGCAGGAATTTGAAGCGATCCAGTCACAGTTTGAGAACCGTCTGTCTGACTTTACGAACACCGCCAGCCGGATTCAGGATGAGATGGATCTGATTGAGGCGAAGGGTCATGTGGTCAGCCAGTCCATGTATCGTCAGCTTATTTCCAATGAGAAGGCGAACCGTCAGGAACTGACATCTGAGCGGGAACAGCTCCTGCGCAGTCTGAATGCCGCTATCGCATCCGGGCATCTGATCTCCGGCTCGGAACAATGGTACGAGATGCAGAAGAAGATTCAGGATGTCGAGGCCGCTATTCGTAAAGCAGATCAATCCCTGCAGGACTATAACAACTCGCTGCGTCAGCTGAAATGGGATGCCTTCGACCGGATGCAGGAGAAGCTGGCCAGTCAGATCGATGAGTCAGAGTATCTGCGCAAGCTCTTAGAGCAGGAGGATACCACCGATGCTTCCGGTAAGCACGGACTCAGCAAATACGGTGTAGCCGAACTGGATATCCGGGGTGCCAATTATCAGATTTATCTGGAGCAGATCCGGAAGTACAAGTCCGAGATTGCATCCTTAGATAAACAGATTGCCAAGGATCCGGGTAACCAGACCTTATTAGAGCGCCGCCAGAAGCTGGTCGAGGCTCAGCGCGAGAGTACGCTCGCCGCCCGCGAGGAGAAGCAGGCGATGATTGAGCTGGCAAGGAAGGGCTATGATGCCATCATCGACTCTATGGAGGAGCTGATCAGTAAGAAGAAGGAAGCTCTGAAAAGCGAGCAAGATCTGTATGAATATCAGAAGTCCATCGCTGAGAAGACGAAGAACATTGCCACCCTTGAGAAACAGAGAGCCGCTTATTCCAATGATACATCCGAAGAAGGCAGAAAGCGCCTGCAGGAGATCACAGTGAAGCTGCAGGAGGCTCAGGAAGACCTCAAGGATACCGAATACCAGAAATGGATCTCTACCCAGGAAGATATGATGGATCAGGCACTCTCTGACTATCAGACCTTCGTGGATGAGAAGTTCAGTGATACCGATGCTCTGATCGAGGAGCTGCTCACCACGACAGATGAGAATCAGTCTACCACCAATCGGGTATTGGCAGAGCTGGCTAAGGCTGCCGGGTACAAGCTATCGGAGGATCTCTTAAAGCGGATTCGTACCTACAATGAAAAGATCTATCAGGTCACTCCCGATCTTCCGCTTGTTTACGGCAATGTGACCGGTGCTGCCGCACCTGTTCAGAGCTATAGCCGGGAATATGAGCTGGCCCTGCAGAATCTTCTGCAGACCACTGCCCGCCCATCACTGCCTGCTCAGTCGGTGACCTCCGGTGGTGTTTCTATCCGGATCGATCAGATGAATCTGCCGAATGTAACACGTCCGGAAGAATTCAGCCGCAGCCTGATCACAGCACTTCAGAACGACTCCAATGTCGTGAAATCCATTCAGGCAGTCAGTACGGATCTGATTGCCGGCAAGAGTATTCACCGTGTCAGAAGATATTAAATAACCGAGGAGGAATTACTATGAATGAAACCAAATACGAGAAGCGTATTGCGCTTCTGCAGAAAGAAGTAACCCGCTTAACAGAAGAGAATCTTGCATTAAAACAAGAGCTGCAGACCTGCACCTCCGGTTCTGCTGCGGACAGCTTAAGCGCTGTCCGCCGGGCGGAGCAGGAGTTCTATCAGCTCTGTGATGAATTAACAGATTTAAAGGCTGAGTATGCCGATCTTCTGCAGGAATTCAGTCGCACTATGAGCCGGGAACGTACACATTTCAAGCGCCAGACAGAGCAGTCGATCCGCCGGATCAACCGCAGTCTGAAGGATTAGGAGGAATCGATTATGATTTATGATTTTTTATTTGATGGACACTGTGCCAGTGATTTTGATCTGGTTCTCGCCTCTGCTGACGGTGCGAGTCTCTCAGAATCACTGGGTATTGCGACTCCGGAGGCAATCACTGTCCAGCCGATTCTCAGTGATCGGCAGTTTTTCATTCGGAATCATTACACCACTATGCTGCAGAAGACGTTAAGGCTGCTGCACTTTGACCGGATCAGCTGTCAGGTAACGCCGCTCTCCACCGCCATGCAGGAGGAGATCATCCGCTGGCTTTGCCGGGAGGATGGGTACCACCCGTTCTGCTTTCTGGATTCGGAGGAACCGGACTCTGTTTATTTTGATGTACGGATCAATGCCGGTGTTCTGGAGCTTGCAGGTAGTCCCTGCGGCTTCGAGCTTACACTGGAAACCAATTGTCCGTATGGCTATCAGCCGGTGCATATTATCCGAAGCATTTCCGCAGATGCACCTGCTCTGACGATTCAGGACTCTTCATCCCGCGTAGGCTCCAGTCCTGTCAATCTGTTCCTGCTGTATCAGGGCGAGGAGGATCAGACACTGGAGATTGAGAACTCCTTTGACCATCGGAAGACCCGCATTACCGGCTGTCATTCCGGCGAGATGCTACAGCTGACAGAGCTGCATACCATCTCTTCCTCTATGCGTCAGGATGAGATTGCCAATGCTTTTAACTATGTGTTCCCGACTATCTCCAACACACTGGGACAACGTACCAATGTATTCACCTTCTCCCAGCCCTGTCAGGTAGAGCTGGATTATAAAGCTTACAGAAAGGTGGGATTCTGATGCCAATGAATATTTCCTATGACAATCTGGAGCAGATGGCACCCCCGACCCTGCTGCTCTGCCACCGGGACCGGACCGTACTCGGTGCCCTTTATCCGGTCACGGATCTGACGGTCACCTGGAATCTGGACACCTGTCAGGAGCTGAGCTTCCGGGTATATAAGGAGCTTTTACCCGATACCCTCTGGAATGGACTTGATCAGTTCAAGCTCCTCTATATCCCGGAGTTTGCAGAATATTATGATCTGGATGTCGCTGTTTCCGAGACTGAGCAATCCGTTAAGACGATCACCGGCAAGTCTCTTTGTGAGGCAGAGCTGTCCCAGATCGTCCTGTATGATATCGAGATCAATACCGAATCCGATATCAGCCGGGAGGATTATACGGTGGCTCCGGTTTATGATCCGGAGCATCCGGCAGACTCCCTGCTGCTCCGGATTCTGAACAAGGCTCCTCATTACTCCATCGGCGAGGTCGATGCAGAGATTGCGGAACAGGTACGTCCATTCAGCATTCACGGGAAGGACATCTATGCCTTCCTGACGGAGGAGCTGTCTAAGGAACTGAACTGTCTGGTGTGCTTCGACTCGGTTCACCGGCGGATCAGCCTCTATTCCGCTGATTCTTATGGCAAGGATACATCCGTATTCGTAGATCGTGAGAACCTGGCGACCTCCATCTCCCTGAATCTGGAGAAAGACTCTGTAAAGAACACCTATCGGATACAGGGTGGGGATGATTCCATGACGGCTGCCGTTGCCGCCTGTAATCCAAACGGCACGAACTATATCTATCATTTCTCGGATACCATGCGTCGGAATATGTCGGATACACTGTCACATAGTCTGACCATCTATCAGGAGCTATATGAATCCAGACAGCAGGAATATGCTGACAATATGCACGCTCTGTATGCTTCGATTGAGACTACGCTCTATCTGACCTCCGGCATGATGCCGAAGGAGACTCTGCCGGATACTTCAGCCGCTGCAGAGCTGGCGAAGCTTACTGCGAAAACGATCGGAACCATCTCCGTCCAGCGTCTGTCGACTGCAAGTACTACAACTGTTACCAATGCAGTCCTTGCCATGGCTAAAACCCTGCTGGCTCCCGGCTATCTGGTAACCGCTCCCGAAGCGAACTATTCTGCTGCTACCCATACATGGGTCGGCCGGTTCTGTGTCACTGCTTCTGCTGCCGGGTCTCAGACATCCACCTCTCATACATCCGATTCCGGAAGCCCTACAGATACTGCCGAGAACAAGTCTGCGATCACCCTGCCTGTAGATGAGAATTACCTGAACTACACAAAGCAGCGGATCCGGAAAAGTCTGAACCAGTATCAGGTCAAGTCGGAAACCACCTATGATTACACCCTCTACGGCCTGAATCCGCTGATCAACTTTCTGGATGCCTACCAGGCATGTCTGGATATTCTGATAGAGATGGGTGCTGCGGATGCTGATCCAAACCTTGGTCTGTCAGACCTTTATGCCTTCTATTATCAGAAGCGGTTGCTGGTCAGTCATGAGATTCAGGTGCGGGAAGGCCAGCTGAAGAAAACGCAGGCTAAGACAGACACCTACCTGAATATCCGGAATACCATTCAGAAGGCACTGGATCTCCGGACCTTTCTGGAGAACCGGTCTGTATGGGAGGAATTCTGCTCCTTCCGGCGTGAGGATAGCTATCAGAATGATAATTATATCTCAGACGGCCTGAATGATGCAGAACTGTTTAAGAATGCACAGGACCTGATGGATACCGCGGAGGCAGAGCTTATACAGGCTTCCGAGCCTGCAATTACGATGGATGCTTCCCTCAATAATCTGCTTGCGATCCCGGAGTTCCGTCCTCTGGTTGGACAGTTCCGGCTGGGGAACTGGATTCGTCTGGCATGTGACGGTCATATCTACAAGCTCCGCCTCTCTTCCTGCACCTTGAACTATGCAGATCTGTCAACGATTTCCGTTACCTTCTCCAATGCTGTTTCTCTGTCATCCGGGATTCGCACTATCCGGCAGACCCTGTCTGACATAAAGCAGCGCCGTCTCAGGCAGAGTCATGTCTCTTCTGCTGCAGGCTCTACTGAGAATTCTGAGCCGGCCGATACCAGTCCGAACTATGATCCTGCGTCAGATGCCACCCGGAATGTCACCTATCACAGTAACTGCCTGCTGGGTCGGAGCTATGACCCGGATCTCGAGGCTTACTCTGATGCACAGCTTAAGATTATCGGCAATTCTATTGTCTTTACCACTGACAACTGGGCGACCACCCAGACCCTGATCGGCTATCACTCCTTACGGGATGACAGCACTTCCGGCAGCGAGTCGGGAGCCGGTTCCCGGATCTATGGTCTGAATCCGGCCTTGTTCCCCGGGGACTCCGCTGTTACGATTCAAGAGCTGCAGACTGAACTGAATACTTTACGCACAGAGCTGAATGCCCTGAAGAATGGTTCGACCCAGTAACATCCATGCCACTCTGAATACAATATTATAAGAAGAAAGGATTACATTATGGAAAACAAACAATATATTTCAATTGATATTATGAATCAACATACACTCGACCATCCCTATGCGAAGCAGTATGATACCGGACGAGAGCTGATCTTCTCCGTAACGGAGAATGGCTGTGCCTTTGATCTGACCGGCTGTACTGCCCGGATCGGCATCCATAAGCCGGACCACACCGTGGTATTCAATGACGGCAGAATCTCCGGCAATCAGGTATCCATCCTCATGACAGAGCAGATGACTGCTGTAGCCGGACATCAGATTCCATTCGAGCTGATGCTGTCTGACCGGGAGAAGGTCTTCCAGACATTTACCGGCTACATGGTCATCGAGCCATCGGTCATCCCGCAGGATGCCATTGTCAGTACCGATGAGTTTCAGGCTCTAACCGATGCCCTGAAACGTGTGAATGCCAGCCAGGCTCTGCATCCGGCCGGTACGGTCACCTTCCCGGAGCTGCCGGATATTACAGAGGCTGCCGACGGTGATATGTATAATATCTCTGATGAATTCATCACAACGGAACAGTTCCGGGAGGGTGCCGGTCATACGATTGCTGCCGGTGCGAATGTCTATCGGACGATCGATGGCTTCTGGGATGTCCTCGCAGGCAGCTCAGTCACCGGCGTCAAGGGAGCTGCAGAAGACACCTACCGACAGGGGAATGTTGATCTGACACCGGAGGATCTGGGAGCCGTACCGGCTTCCGGTGGAAGTATCTCTGGCAATCTGACCGTTCAGGGCAGCATTCTCGGTGCTGCTGTCACAGCTGCTCCCGCCATGGATTCCGAAAAGCTGCTGACTGCAGGCGGTGCCTATGAAAACCTTGCCCGCTTAAATGCCAGCAATACCTTCCTCGGCAGTCTTTCTCTGAATACAGGTGACGCTTCCGCCACCACCCAGCGCTCCTTATGCATTAATGACTATCATGCAGGCGAAGCTCCAATCGGCAGCACCTCTGCTGACGGTGTTTTACGCCGCTGGTATGCTACCTTAAATCCTGCCAATCACTATGCCTATACCGGACTGCATAATGTCACCGGCCAGTACTGGGAGTCCGGCTTCGCCTTCCATCAGGATAAGATCGTTGCCATGGGGGCTCGTAAGGCTTCGGATGGTTCTCTGGAGAAGGTACCGACTCTGCATATGAACAACGGTGACATTACCAATGTCGGTGCGATCAGTGTCGGTACGATCAACGGTTATAAACCGGGAGCTGCCTGTGCAAAGAATGTCACTACCTCTGCCATCTCCGGCAACGAGAATCTGATCACCTCCGGCGGTGCCTATACTGCCATGGCAGGCAGACTCAGCACCGGAGGCGGCACCTTAACCGGCCAGTTAACCATGAAGGCCGATGTCGTTCCATCCGGAAGCCATAATCTGGGTGCCCAGAAATCCAACTGGAATTCTGTGTGGACACAATCATTAAAAAGCGGAGGCACTTTAAAGCTCTCATCCGGTGCATCCAGTCAGGCGATCCTCTGCAAAGGACAGGATCTGCGAATGCTGACTTACACATCTGCGGATGACGCAGCATCCATGACCTATGCTCCGGTCTATGCATCGAAGTTCAATACCTCTTCCTCCAGACGATACAAGGACTATGTCCGGGATATTACCGATGAGGATGCGACAGCACTTCTGGCCCTGCATCCGATCGTATATGACTATAAGAACAAGGCAAACGGAACCAATTGTGAAGGCTTCTATGCCGAGGATGTCTATGAAGAAATCCCTTCTGCCGTTACCCTGGCAGAGATTGACGGTGAAATGCTACCGGATTCTATTGATTATTCCAAGCTGATCCCACGTATGATACGGCTCCTGCAGATGCAGCAGGAGGAGATTCAAAAATTAAAGGAGGCTATCCATGAGCAATAGTTCACTTGTAAGCTATACCCGTATTTCTCCCCATAAATATTCTCCACGCGACCACGCCATTGATACCATTACCATTCATTGTATGGCAGGGAATCTCTCCCTGCAGACCTGTGGTCAGATCTTTCAGACCCGGCAGGCATCCTCCAACTATGGCATCGATTCTGCCGGGCAGATTGCCCTGTATGTTGATGAATCGGATGGTTCCTGGTGCAGCTCCAGCCGGAGCAATGATATGCGTGCTGTTACGATTGAGGTGGCCAATGATGGCGGTGCCGAGACCGGCTGGCATGTATCCGATGCAGCCCTGCAGTCTCTGATTCGGCTCTGTGCCGATATCTGCCGTCGCAACGGGATCGACCGTCTGCGCTGGGAGGGCAATCCTGCCCTGATCGGCCAGACGAACCGCCAGAACATGACCGTCCACCGCTGGTTTTCCAATAAAGCGTGTCCCGGTGATTATCTGTTCCGGCGTCATCCCTATATTGCAGATTCTGTAAACCGGCTGTTAAATGACAATCCGGCAAAGGCTCCCGCACAGGAGGCGAAAAAGAAAGGAGACTTTTATTCCATGACAGAACAACAACGTACTGCCTTTATCCATAATCTATATGTCACTTACACCGGACGTGTCGCAGACCCTGCCGGTATCACCTACTGGCTGTCTCAGATAACCGAGGCCACTTCTCTGGTTACACTGGAACGGCGATTCGCCGCTCAGGCGGAATGCCGGAATTATGCTATTCGCTCTGCTTATCAGAATCTCCTGCACCGCCAGCCGGAAGCTGCCGGTCTGGAGTCATGGATGGTATATCTGCAGAGCCATACCGTTGCCGATATGTATCAGGCGATCATGAGCACCGCCGAATATCGAAAGCTCCGAAAATAATATATGCGATACAGGCATAAAGCATTTTCAGCACTCATAAAAAGGACGATTCCTATACCCTGTCGGATAAAGGAATCGTCCTTTTTTCTACATATGAAGGCTTCTATCTATGAAGCTTCCTGTATATAATATCAAAGTCAGAATTAGATGTTTGCCTTAGCTACTTCTGCTAATTTTGCAAATCCTTCTGCATCACTGATTGCCATCTCTGATAACATCTTACGATTGATATCTACACCTGCAACCTTTAAGCCATGCATTAACTTGCTGTAAGAGATACCGTTCATTCTGGCTGCTGCGTTGATACGTGCGATCCATAACTGTCTGAACTGTCTCTTCTTCTGCTTACGTCCTGCATATGCACTTGTTAAGCCTCTCATTACAGACTGCTTTGCTACTCTATACTGCTTAGATCTGGCTCCTCTGTAACCCTTAGCCAGCTTTAATACACGGTTATGCTTTTTCTTAGCGTTTAAGCCACCTTTTACTCTTGCCATTATCGGTTCCTCCTATTCCTACATGTATGGTAAAATCTTCTTCATTGTCTTAACATTGGTTGCATCTGTCATAGTTGCTTTTCTAAGATTTCTCTTTCTCTTAGTTGTCTTCTTTGTTAAGATGTGGCTCTTGTAAGCCTTCATTCTCTTCAGCTTTCCAGTTCCTGTTACTTTGAAACGCTTAGCCGCAGCTTTCTTTGTCTTTAATTTTGACATGTTACTTCCTCCTTAATATCTATCGTCTATTTTGAATTTAACGTTTTTCAGCTAAAAACATTACCATGCTTCTTCCTTCTACCTTCGCCGGCTTCTCAACAACTGCTACGTCTTCCAGCTGTGCTGCGAAGTTATTCAGGATATCAATACCGATCTCTGTATGTGCTAACTCTCTTCCGCGGAAACGAATGGATACCTTTACCTTATCACCCTTGCTTAAGAACTTTCTTGCCTGATTGATCTTGGTATTCAGATCATTGGTATCAATATTCGGTGAAAACCGTACTTCCTTAATATCAATGGTCTTCTGCTTCTTCTTAGCTTCTTTTTCCTTCCGCATCTGTTCGTAGCGGTACTTTCCGTAATCCACAATCTTGCATACTGGCGGCTTCGCTGTCGGAGCAATCTTAACCAGATCCAGCTCTGCTTCCCGCGCAAGCTTCATTGCATCCTTGGCAGACATAATACCAAGCTGCTCACCGTCTTCACCAATTACACGCACTTCTTTGTCTCTGATTTGTTCATTAATCATTAAATCGCTAATAGTAGTACACCTCCAAAATATCTAATATACAAGAAAAGTGGATAGCATAGCTATCCACCTTATAAAAAGTCTATTCGTGATCAATACTTTTTATGAACCCAAGTCGCCGTTGCGCTAAGGTGAGAGTGGATACTCTGCTTTCTTTTCGTCAACTACTAGACTATACCGCATTTGACCGTGTATGTCAAGCGGTTTTTCGTATTATTCATATTAATTATAAATTACCTCGCAGGTTACTGTACTTCCGGATGTATTCTGAATAAATACCCGGTAGCTTCCTGTCATAGCTAGATCTTTAAAGGCAAATGAGAAATTACCGCTTACCTTGATTGCCCGGATCGAGCCATCCGGCTGTGTGATTCCGAGCGTCACATATTTCTCACTCGGACTGATCGTTCCGGCTACATTCACCTGACCGCCCTTATCCTTATGGAAGGCCGGTGTCTTCATCGTATAACCGTTCTTAATTGTCCAGCTTGCATAGGATCTTGTAATATTGACCGGTGCATCCACTACGGTCGTACCGGCAAACATCTCTTCCTCGCTGCAGGTGAACTCCTCATACTCCGGCTGTTCGGCACTCTCATACTCTGCAGTCTCATCCACAGCATATGCCGTTGCCTCATAAGCCTGATCATATGCCTTCTCTATACCTGCCTCCGCTGCGAATACAGTGGTGCTTCCGGTAAGCAGCATACCTGCCGTTGTCAATACAGCTACCCAACGCTTTAAACTCTTGTCCCGATTCTGTTTCATACAATCAATCCTCCACTTCAACTCAGTTGCTGTCGCACCCCATGTAGGTGCAAAGGTTGCTAAACTAATTGTCCGTTCTCCCATTCTCAGAATACTTTCAAAATAATAAGTTAGAGAATAGCCATCCCTGTAGCATCTGTGATCACAGGATGCCTCCGACCATTTCTGCACCTGCTTCGAGATATACCAGATCAGCGGCATAAACCAGTAGACGCAGCACAATATGACCATCAATGGCTTCCAGAATACATCCCGCTGCTTATAGTGGTTCAGCTCATGATTCAGAATCATCTCCAGCTCCTCCATCGGGATCTCATCCATCGGCAGATAAATCTTCACCCTGCGAATTCCACGAACACATGGCACCATAATCCGATATCCCTTATATACCTGTACCGGTCGACGAATGTGCTTGTGCTCACACAAGCGTAATAAAAGCTCCTGCTCCTCTACAGTTCCTCTGCAGGTACTGCGTGTAGATGAACAGAAGCCTTGGAATCGTACCAGATATATCCCGGCAGTAGCGCAAGCGCCTATCAGCCAGACTGCAAATCCAATCACCGCAACCAGCGCCAGCCTTGGTGTAAGTACCAGCATCCAGCCACTGCCGCCAATCAAATCTGTCTTAATTATCCGCATCACAGCAATCCACGGCACTGCAAATCCAAGCAATGAAATCCGTAGCAGCCGGTATACAAACTCCGCATTACTACGCTTCGTACAGAACAAAGCAATGATTCTCCATAAAACAAGCCAAACTGTCCCTGTCAAGCAGGTCAGGCCAACAATAAACAAAACTCTAACGGCAAAATTACTTAAGCTCATCGATTAACTTCTTAATCTCTTCCTTTTCTTCTGCCTTTAACTCTCTGATTTCAAATAAAGTAGATACAAAGCTTACCGCTGATCCGTTAAACCAGAAATCCTCAGCCTTTCTTAACTGATCGTTACGATACTCTACCTCACTGCGTAATGACCAGTAATAAGTAACACCCTTACGCTGGGAAGCAACGAATCCCTTGCCCTTCAGACATTTCAGGAAGGTATAAACTGTTGTGTCCTTATATACAAGACCATACTTTTCCCTCAACTGATCCATGATCTGATGACAGGTAACTGGTTCTCCTGCATCCCAGATACACTTCATTGTTAATAATTCACACTCAGATAATTCAGCACGTCTCATCTCTTACTCTCCATATCTTATAATATTATTTATTAATAGAAACCTATTTGTATTAATTCTATAATAAAAGCCTTGCCTCGTCAATGGTTTATTCATCAAAACCAATTATATTTCTTCATTTTTCACGCTTTTTTCGTACATTTTTCCTAATTCTGTTATCCTTATATTTCTTCTAATTTTCCACGAAACTTCTCAAGGAACATCAGTAATGTACTAATCAGCAATAAACCACCGGATACCCAGATCGCCCGATATCCGATTTCTATGGATATAACGCCACCCAGACCGGCTCCGATTGCAAAAAACAGGATGATTCCGAAATAATAAAGCGCCTGCTTCAGAAGACCCGTTTTCCGTTCCCGCAGATACATGGAAAGGGATGCGGTTCCGTTTCTCAGATTGCCGATACACATGGTACTCGCATACGAATAGCCATCCACCTTCCGGAATGCCTGTACCTGCATGGCACACGAAAAGGATACCAGCACCGTCGCCAGCATATTAAGCTTCTCCGGCATAAAGCCTACCAGTATCAGGATCAGAATCTCGATCAGCAGGATGCCCTGTCTCCAGTGTAGCTTCTGCGACAGCCGGAACTTCGCCTGTATCTGTTCTGCCACAAATACTCCGGCTGCAAATGCGAACAGCGGGATCAGGTATTTCAGTCCATCCTGCCACTCTCCTTTCATGAAATGTTCACTCATCAGCACGACATTTCCGGTCTGTGCGTTGGAAAAGACCTTATTTCTTGTAAAATATGTATATGCATCCTGAAAGCCTCCGGACGTCGCAAGGAATACACTGTTGATGAATGCCTCTGACATCTGCTTCTGCGGCAGCGTTCCCGCCAGCCATGCAGACATTGAAGTTTTTTCGTTCGCCATATTGTCACCTCCAAAATTCACACTCACTATACACTAATTGCCGAAATATGTAAATGCCGGTTTTTCCCATCATCATACCTATTTTCCCTTATTTTCCCTTATTGCCACAATAAAAAACGTACCCCAGATACTATTTCAGCACCTGTGATACGTTGGATTCTCTGATTTCCGATCTGCTTATTTTCCTGCTTGTTTTCCTGCTTACCTTAACATTCCCCAGACCCAGTAGATCAGTCCCAATACCCAGCTTGTAAAGATTCCATATAGGATAACCGGTCCGGCAATCGTGAATACCTTCACTCCGATACCGAATACCTGTCCTTCCTTCTGATACTCAATACAGGGTGCTGCCACTGAGTTTGCAAACCCGGTGATCGGTACCAGTGCTCCGGCACCTCCGAACTTCGCCAGTGAGCCATAGAGATTAAAGCCCGTCAGGATAACACTGGTCAGGACCAACAGCATTGATACATAACTGCCTGCATCCTCCATCCCCAGTCCCGCCTGCGTCTGCAGCAGCCGGGAGATTGCCTCTCCGATCGTGCAGATCACTCCGCCGACCAGAAACGCTTTCAGACAATTCAGTGCGCAATTATGCTTCGGTGTTACTGTTTTTACATATGCATTATATTCTTCATTACTAGGTTCTTTCAGCATGATCTTAATCCACCTTTCACTTCTTGATTTCTGTCTTATTAACTGCTATGAACCGGTATAAACCGGCACCGCTTTATAATGATTTATATTGGTTATGATGGTTTTGTAAAACAGAAGAACTGGAGCCAGCTTCCGGCCAGCTTCCCGGCTCCGACTGCTACGATGATATAGGGCAGCCCTTTCCGGAGGGATACCCGGCGGCAGAGAATCGGGAACAGCTTCACCACATCTGCCAGTGCTCCTGCCAGACATCCGGTAAACATTCCGAAAAACAACCCGCTGACCGCCAGTCCGATCTGTCCGAGATGTATCGGAATTTCATATAGAGTCAGCAGATTGCCCACCGTTGTTCCAAACAGGATCAGTGTCTCCAGCCACATGGTATGTTTCCCCTGGTTCGCCCAGCTTTCCAATCTTGTATACACTCCGAGCGATGCCAGAAATGCAACATAGGCTCCGGCAATTGCGCCACCTGCCGCCAGCCCGAGTACTATCATCAGGCATGTTTTAATCCACATCCCGACTGCCTCCATTACGTTCTGCATCTGTGATAAAAGTCTGATTTACTCCCTGCTCATACTGGCGCATCTGTACCTGCAGCGGAGAAGGATCATTCGTCAATTTATATCTTCCGCCATGATTGAAGAACAGGATGATTCCCAAAAAAAGGCCAACCGAATATGCTGCCTGCAGCACACCCGGTCCATCCGCTTCCTGTCCGGTAAACAATAAATACATCTGACTAAAAAGCTCCGGCGTTGCTACATCTGTATTAAAGGTCATAATGGAGAATGCGGCGCCGAAAAATGCCAGCAGTCCTACCAGAATTCCTTTCAGCCGGTCCTTCCATTTTGCCTGTTTTCCAATTGGTTTATAATATACGATAAAGTCTGTTTCCCCAATGCTTTCCACCTGACAGTTCGGAACGGCTGCGGATATCTGCCGGATCAGATAGCAGGCAGAAAACACCTGTTTTGCTTCCTGATTTCCCTTAAATTCGGTCAGAATGAGCTTCTGTACCTGCTTCTGAACACTCTTATTTTCACAGAACACTTCTGCTACATCCTGCAACCGCACCACCGGACGGTTGATCGCAGAGCTTTGTTGTACATTCAGATAGATCGTTTCGGACATATCAGGCACCTCCCCCGGTCTCAGGTACCGATTCATCCATATACATCACAAGTGTTCCATCGGCATAATCCGGTCCGGTCTGTCTGACACTGAACAACCACAGGATTCCCGCCAATACCATCAGTACCAGCAGCCACCATATCCATTGATACCGTTTTTTCTGCATAATTTCATCCACACTCCTCGACTTCTTCATTTACGAGTAGTATTTCCGGGATTTCAGTTTCTATGTTTTATTTTTTTAATTCGTCCCGGGAACTTTTTCCATGATTCATCTGTTCCCGCATTTTAGTCAATACCTTTTTCTCGATTCTGGATACCTGTACCTGTGATATTCCCAGAAATCCGGCGATCTCCGTCTGCGTCTTATCCTCAAAGTAGCGCATTCTTATGATACTGCGTTCCTTTTCCTCCAGCTGTCCCAGCAGCTCCTCCAGTGCCAGCCGGTCAACCGCCTGCCGGCTCTCATCCTCACTGCTCACCAGCTTATCGATCAGATAAATAGAGTTCCCGTCATTCTGATAAATGGTCTTATATATGGATTCCACCTCCGAGCCGGCTTCCAGAGCGAGTACGATATCCTCTTTCTCAATCTCCAGAGAACTCGCCAGTTCTTCAATTGTCGGCTCGATTCCATGTTCATTCATCATCTGCTCCCGGACAGAATAGACCTTATATGCCGTTTCCTTCAGGGAACGGCTCACCTTCACCATCCCATCATCCCGCAGAAACCGCTTGATCTCCCCCATGATCATAGGTACGGCATAGGTTGAAAACTTCACATCATAAGCCGGATCAAATTTATCAATACATTTCATCAGTCCGATGCAGCCGATCTGATACAGGTCCTCCAGTTCATGTCCTCTGCCTGCAAAACGCCGGACAACACTCCATACCAGTCCGAGATTCTCGGTTGCCACCTGCTCGCGTGCTTTTCTGTCTCCCTCCTTCGCAAGCTTAATCAGTTCAATCGTCCTGTCCATCCCGCGCTCCCATCGTTTTTACCATTGTGACACACGTTCCCTGTCCCTGCTCCGATTCTACCAGAAGCTGATCGGTAAATGCCTCCATAAAGGAAAATCCCATACCGGAACGTTCCTCCTCCGGTTTTGTCGTAAATAGAGGTTCCATGGCCTGCGGAACATCCGTGATGCCACATCCGTGATCCTTTACCTGAACGGTTACGGTATGATCCGCTATACACACCCGGAGCTGTACAGTGTCATGGTCGGTCACTGCTGCGGGTGTCTCTCCGGCTTCCTGGTTTTCTTCTGCGTGTTTCACCTTCGGATCATAACCGTGGATGATTGCATTGGTCACTGCCTCCGAGACTGCCACCTTCAGATCACTTAATTCCTCTAACGTAGGATTCAGACGGGAGACAAACGCTGCCACAACCACTCTGGCAAAGCCTTCATTCTCTCCCACTGCGTCAAATTCAATCATCATTTCATTCGTGTTACCCATTGTATCCTCCTTATTATCCGCATGATCATGCCTTTTTTATACTGTTTCGTTGCCGGAATTATTCTCCGGATGTCATTACCTGCTCCAATGGTGTTACGATCCGGTAGATTCCGGACAATGTCAGCACCTTCTGCATCTCCCGGCTGACATGACTGACATATACCTGTCCACCCCGGACTGCCAGCTCCCGATACCGTCCGGTGATCAGTCCGATTCCGGAGCTATCCATTAAGACTGTATTCCGGAAATCAAACACCACATATTTCACATATTGCTCCTGCATTTTCTGTTTTACTGCAGTCCGGAGCCTTTCCGCCTGATAATGATCCACCTCCGGCGGAAGCAATATCCACAGCCACTCCTGCTCCAGTTTTAATTCATATTCCATATCTCTGCCTCCTGATTCACGATCGTCAAATGCTGTCAAAATATACCGTATTTTCCACCGCTATAACTGTGACGAAACAAAAAAAGAGAAACCCCGGTTCCAAGGTTTCTCTTTTGCTTCTATTATATATAATTGCTCTGTTTGTCTTATTCTTCCGGCATGGTATGCTCTGTTGATGTTGTGTCACCGGCTTCCGTACCGCTTTCTGTACTTCCGGATGTATCACTCTCGGTACTTGCATTCTCATCCCGGTTCGCATATTCCGAATCCGGGAATCGTTTATTAATATCATCAAACAATGCATTCGCAGATGCCAGATCTCCGGTACTCTTATAAGCACTTGCCAGATTATATCGTGCTTCCACATCATCCGGCTTCAGATTACAATACACCTTAAGCTGGGTGATCGCTTCTGCATAGTTCTCTGCACTGAATGCTGTCATGCCTGCACTCCGGTATGGATCCAAAATATCCGCACAGTTGTCTACTACGGTCTGTGCACAGGCTCTTGCTGACTCTGACAGCTCCGTATTACTTAAGTCTACACTACCCAGTGCTGCGATCGCCGCTTCCCGGTCTCCGGTCATATATGCCTGCAGAGCCGTCAGAAGATTATTATCCAGACTGGTTCCGTTGTTCGCCTCGTTCATCTTTCCGATGGTTCCCTGCAGTTCATCGATTTTTGTCTGAAGGTCATCCGCCTTCTCCTGCATATTGGCAATCTGCTCATTCTTGCTAGCCAGCTCCGCACTGTAGGATGACTTCAGCTGCAGATTCTCATTCCGCACCTCTTTGATGCGATTCGGCATAATAAGGAAAAACATGGCTGCCACTCCAAGCACCAGTCCTGCACACAGGTATAGTACATTATGCTTACCATACTTGATCTCCTGATAGCTGCCGATCTCCAGATTGGAGTCCTGTCCGACATCCTCCGCAGCAGCACCCCGCTCAATGATCTCACGGATTTTCCGCTTCGCAGTCTCTTCTCCGTCCAGCTCTTTCTCGGACTCCCAGCCGCTCTCGCCATCTGCATCCATCGGCGGCAGATCCGAAGCATCATCCTCATCTGCCTCATAGCTGCTATATCCATGCTGCTTCTCACTCTGATCGATCGCATCCAGATATTCCTGCGCCCGCGGATTGTAACGGTCAATCTTCAATACCCGCTGCAACGCCTTCTTTGCCTTTTCCATTGAGCCTGCCCGCATATAAACCAATGCCAGCAGCAGATATGCATTCACAAAATGCGGATTCGAGCTTAAGATCCTTTTTAACTGGATCAGCGCCAGATCATCCTGCTTCTGCTTCACATAATGAAGGGTCAGGTTATATTTCTTCGCTGCCTGATCATAGGCTGACAGCTTATTCTGATTGCCCTGTACCAGCTTCAGATAGCGGACCGCCGGATTCTCCTCTGCCTGATAGTTGGAGCTGATGACCCATTCCATCAGAGCCTCCACTACCTGTCCGCTCTCATAATATACCAGTCCCAGAAGGTTTCTGGCATCTATATTCAGCTTACTGTACCGCAGAGAGGTCTTCAATGCTTCCTCTGCTCCGGTCAGATCCCGATTCTTTGCTTTTGACAGTCCCTCATTATAATAGTAAAGAGAGGTGTTCCAGGCACGAATCAGATATTCCTGTTTTAATCCACACTCACTGCACACATTATTTATGAGTACAGGTGCTCCGCAATGTAAACAATTCATAACTCTTCACACCTATCTATTCTTTATTCTGTGGTGGCTGCTGTGCCTGCTTCATGACCTCGATCAGTACATCTGCCACATCGCTGAAATCATTCTTATATATCGTATCCTCCAGCTGATTCATCTCTGCTGCAGGCTTAAACTTCTTAATCTCTTCATCAAAATTAATCACGCCTAATCCTCCTTCTCGGCTTCCAGTTCTCCTACCAGATAAAGAGAACCCACACAAAACACACGATTATGTCCGGTCAGCAGCTGTCCGGCCGCCTTCAATGCCTGTCCCGGTTCCGGAATGGTCCGGACTACAGCTTCCGTATTCCGCTTAAACTCTTCTTCTACGATCTCCAGCGGAGTCGCCCGCTTTCCGCCGATCGATGTCACGATCACCTGCTGTAACGGCAGACTCCCGCATAAGATATGTATCATTTTATTATACTGCTTATCACTGGCTACTGCAAACACCAAAATAATATCCTTATCCGCATACAGCCCGCTTACCGTATCGCAAAATGCCCGGATTGCCGGCTCGTTGTGTGCGCCATCCACATATATCCCCGGCTCCAGCTCTTCCATACGGCCGGCCCATTTCATAACCTGCAGTCCGGTTCGGATCACATCCTGTATCTCCGCTTCCGCATCCGGTCCGGCTCCCTGCCGCAACAGGTATTCTGCCGCCCGTACCGCCAGCATGGCATTCTCCGTCTGGTAGAGTGCTGTTTTCGGAATCCTGTACTCCCTATCATACTGGCTTCCGTACGAAAAATCAATTGTCTCTTCACCGATTTCCTTTATGGTTATCCGCTCTTTTTCGACCCGGATTAACGGTGCATGCATCCGGTCTCCGACCTGCTCGATCACCTGTGCAGCCTCTTCCGGCCGGTCCAGATAGACGCATGGTACTCCGGTCTTTATGATACCTGCCTTCTCTCCGGCTATTTTCTCAATCGTATCTCCTAAATACTCCATGTGATCCATGCCGATAGATGTAATGACCGTAAGCACCGGCTGCAACACATTCGTTGCATCCAGTCTGCCGCCCAGTCCGGTCTCATAGATCACGAGATCCACCTTGCTCTCCGCATAATAGCATGCCGCCATCATAAAAAGGAACTCAAAGAAGTTCGGGTGAATCAGCCCCTGCTCCATTCCGATCCGGACTACCTCATAGACCTGTCCGAATGCCCTTTCAAAGTCTTCGTCCGATATCACGGTTCTGCCAATCCGGAACCGTTCATTCATTCTGACCAGATGCGGGGAGGTGAACACTCCGACCCGGCAGTCCTTCTGTTCCAGGATTGCCGTAAGGAATGCGCAGACAGAGCCCTTGCCATTCGTCCCGGCAACATGCACAGCCGGGATTCGATCCTGTGGATTCCCAAGCAGCTTCAGATATCCTCTTAAGTTTTCATGTGTTGTTTTCTTTGCAAATCTTGGAATATTTAACAGATATTCCTCTGCTTCTTTTCTGTTCACTATCGATTGTCCACCTTTTCCGGATACAGATCATGCTGCTCCAAGCGATTGGCTGCAACCGCCTCCCAGCGCGTGCCCGGCTTGCCGTAATTACAATACGGATCAATGGAAATGCCTCCGCGCGGAGTGAATTTTCCCCATACCTCAATGTACTTCGGATCCATTAACCGAATCAGATCCTCCATGATAATATTGACACAGTCCTCATGGAAATCTCCGTGATTCCGGAAGCTGAACAGATACAGCTTCAGCGACTTGCTTTCTACCATCTTAATATCCGGCACATATGAGATGGTGATCGTGGCGAAATCCGGCTGACCGGTGATCGGACAGAGGCTTGTAAATTCCGGACAGTTAAACTTCACGAAATAATCATGATCCGGATGCTTATTAATAAAGGTCTGTAACATCTCCGGTGCATAATCATCCGGATATTTTACTCCCTGATCTCCCAGTAATGATACGTTTCCCATTTCCTGTTTTTCTCTGCTCATATAACTCTCCTTCTGTCAGATGTTTCTGACCATTGCCTATTATACCCTGTCTATGCCTGTTTGCCAAACAGATTTTCCGGGATCCGGATCGTCTGCTCCAGACTGAATGAGTAAATATAAGTTTCTTTTACGTGTTTCCCTGTCAGCTGTTCCAGAATCCTTCTGTAATACTCAAGCTGTGCATAATAACGCTTTATCAATTCTTCTTCTCCGTGCCCGGCAGAGACTGCATCGGTCTTATAATCCAGCAGAACCAGTTCACCGTCTTCTTCGAAATACACATCAATCACGCCCTGGATCAGCTCCAGATCGGTTTCCTGTGTATCCGGATGGATCTCATTCATTGGAATGCCTGCTACAAACTGCTGCTCCCGATACAGCTGCCCGCGGTCTTCCGCTGCCTGCATCCGCTGTCCCAGTTCCGATTCCACCATATGATATATATGATCAACCGGTAATCGCTGCCGTTCTTCTCCGGTCAGCACTCCGGCCCGTTCCATTTCCAGAAGCTCCCGTTCCACCTGTTCCCGGGTCTTGACCCCCCGGAAGGATAGTTTCTCCATTGCCAGATGTACCAGCGTACCATAAGCCGCCCCGTCTGTAACAGCCATGATCCGTTTCTTCCGTTCCCGGCGTTCCTTCTGCCTGATCTGTCTGGCTTCTCCGGACAACTCAAGCTCTACCGCTGCCTCCTCATCTGCGATCTGACTCATCTTCTTAATCTCCGATACCGACAGCTTTCCCCGTCCGGTCGCCGCTAACGGATATGGATACTTCCAGCCGAAGCGTTCTGCGATCCGCTCCGCGATCTCAGCACATTCCGGATATGCCGCATACTCTTCCCATGCCTTCGCTCTCTGCAACAGGTCCTGTACGGTCCGTTCTATATACAGTGCCTGATTTCCTGCCTCTACAATCCGGTATTCCATCCATGTCTGCCGGATTCCTCGATTTTCAAGCTGTGCGATTCCCTGAATAAACCAGGTCAGATAAGAATTACACTTCGTGATCAGTGTCTTGGTAAGCGGCTGCAGCATACGGATATCCGTGTCTTCCCTTCCGACCGGAGTCCTGTGATCCAAATATTCTGCATACAACTTCCGATATGCCTCGTTATTCTTAGCTGTCATCCGGTCGATACTGCCCACCAGGATCAGCTTCTCCTGCGCCCGGGTCATCGCTACATAAAGGATCCGAAGCTCCTCTGCCAGATTCTCCTCCCGCATATACCGCGACAGGTAATTGCGCTTAGAGGTCTTTTCATAATAATGTTGTTCCAGATTCTTATAATTCACACCCAAATAGCACTCTGCATCCACCAGAACCGTATCCTCCGTATCCATCTGGTTAAACCGCTTTCCGCAGCCGCATACGAATACTACCGGAAACTCCAGTCCCTTGCTCTTATGAATGGTCATGATATGAACCTGATTCTCACTGCTTTCCTGACCTCTGCTCTCGCCGAAGTCCTGTTCCGTCACACGCACACGCTCAATGTACCGCAGGAAGTCAAACAATCCCCGATAGCTGGTAGTCTCGTATGCGGTCGCCTTTTCGATTAATTTCAGGATATTTCCCTGTCTCCGCATACCGTTTGGCATGGCTCCCACATAATCAAAATATCCGGTCTCATTTAAAATATCCCAGATCAGCTCCCGGATCGTACAGGCCGACTTCTGTTTCTTCCACCGGCTGACCCGCTCCAGAAATGCCTCCAGCTTCTGCTCCAATACCGGATCTGTATCCTGCTCTCTACCTGCCTCTGTCACATAGCGGTTCACGGCATCCCACAGGCTGATTCTCCGGTGCCGGATGCGGATCTTTGCCAGTTCTTCACTGTTCACAGCTGCCAACGGACTGCGCAGGGCTCCCGCCAATGCGATATCATCCCTCGCATTATCGATCACTGCCAGCATACAGAGAATGTCCTTCACCTCTGCCGAGTCGAAATATCCCTTTCCACTCTCTGCATCCACCGGGATTCCGGCATCGGTCAGCACACTGCGGAACACATCCGACCATCCGCGGACCGTCCGCAGCAGGATCACAATATCCTGATATCTGCACGGACGGTATGCCCGGAGCGCCTCATCCCAGACCGGCAATGCCTGCTCTCCGCCGCATAGCTCCTGAATCCGGACGGCTGTCATCTGTGCTTCCAGCGACATCTGATCCTGCGTCTCTTCCTCATCTCCGGCATCCTTTCGTCTGCTTCCATTGCCTGTATCCGCTGTCGCCGGTGTTTCTTCTCCTCCATATTCCGGCAGATTGGCAGAACAGGTATCCAGCATCAGAAGCTCTGTCCGATACATATGCTCCTGCTCATTTTCCGGAAAGACCCTTCCCGGAACCAGTGCCACCTGCTCATTATATGCGATACCGCCCAGCGCCTCCGTCATGATCTGATAGAAGAACAGATTCGCAGACTCCAGTACCTCTGCCCGGCTTCGGAAATTCTGCTTCAATTCGATCTTATGCCCGGTTCCCGGTGCCTGCAGGTCATCGGTAAAACGCTGATATTTCTCCTGAAACAACCGTGGTCTCGCCATCCGGAACTTATAAATACTCTGTTTCACATCGCCTACCATAAACATATTCCGGTACTCACCGGTCTCCGGATCCCTCCGGGCTATGCTTGTCAGAATCGCCTCCTGCAGATCATTGGAGTCCTGATACTCATCGATCATGATCTCAGTATACTGCTCCTGCAGCTGTCCGGCCGCCTCGGTCGGATACCGTTCCCCGTCCGGATCACACTCCATCAATACCTGCAGTGCATAATGCTCCACATCACCGAAGTCCATACAATTCTTTCTCTGCTTCTCCTTTGCAAATGCGGTGCGGAATGACTCTGTCAGCCGGATCAGCGTCTGCAATACTCCGGCCGTCTCCTCCTGCTGCCTCAGGATCTCAAGCATCGGCATCGCCACCTGGGATGCCGCATCCTTCCGGATCTGACTATAAGCTTCCCATAGCTCTGTTGCATAATGAGACTCCGGTACCCCGCTGTTTTTCCATGAGAACCGCTTGTAGGTTCTCCATGCATTATCAAAGGCCGCCTGCAGCTCCGTATAGGATTCTGCCTGCTCGATCATCTCAAGCATCCTGCATTCCTCTGCAAAATAATCACAGTATTTTCCGTATGCTTTCGGCCGGTATTCCGCGTCCAGATTCTCATATTCTACCCGGATCCGTTCCGGAAGCTCCTTCACCTCTGCCATCCGCAGCTTAACATCTGCAACCAGTCTCCGCATCCACGGCTGACCGTTCATAGTCTCTTCATCCACGATTCCGGCATCTGCCCTCGCCACACCCAGCCACTCCTCCGGATACGGGAAGCTTTCTGCCTGCCGGTAGATCTTACGCAGTACCTTTCGGATATTCTCATCCGAACGCATAGCATTTAAATACTGATGCAGCTCCATCATCTGCTCCGGGCATTCCTCATAGGCCTGCTCAAGAACCGCCGTCAGTACATCCTCTTCCATCAGTACCCCTTCTGTCTCTTCCATGATCCGCATGGAAGGATCTAGATCCAGAAGCTGAAAGTTATCATCTACGATCTTTTTACAGAAGCTGTCAATGGTCGTAATGCTGGCCCGGTGGATCAGTGACAACTGCTTTACAATATGCTGGTTTTCCGGCTGTTCCTCCTGTATCTTCTCCAGTGCATTCCGGATCTTATTCCGCATCTGACTGGCGGCGGCTCTGGTAAAGGTCACGACCAGAAATTCATCAATATTTCTTCCGTCTGTCACGACCCATTCCAGAATCCTCTGAACCAGTACGGCGGTTTTTCCGGAACCGGCTGCAGCAGAAACCAGAAGTGTTCCCTGCCGGTTATCAATGATTGCCTGTTGTTCCTTTGTCCACTGCATGGTCTCTGCCTCCTTTCCTCGCAGCCTGTCGGTCTGCTATCGTATAGATCTGATTACCGCCATCCCGGCAGTCGATCTTACATACATCCTGATAATCACAGTATTCACACGGAAGTGTACGCCCGGTCTGTACCGGCCGTATCGGAATCTGTCCCTCGGTGATTTCCTCGCCGAGTGCCGCTACCGTCCGGTTCACCTCTTCCAGAAGCTGACGATATTCCTCACCTGTCAATACGGTATCACTTTCCTGAAGCTGCTCCTCACCATCTACCTTCTTCACTTTCACCAGAAGGATCTCATTGCCTCCAAGCAGTGTGATACACGGCTCCTCCCGGTTGATCACACCGGTCAGTGCGGTTTCCCGGCTGATCTTCCGTTCCAGTGCCTCACCTGCCACCCGGGCAGACTTCTCTACCATCGGGAGCCGGAAGCCATAATACAGGGAGCCTGCCGGTACGATCTCTTTATCCGGAAACCGTTTCTTCAATACCTCCATGACAACATTGGTATATACCAGAAGCTGCAGCTGCAGTCCGGCATTCACCTGATCCACATCGATCGTTTTTCCGCTGCTCTTATAATCCAGCACCTTTACATACACATGCTCTGCATCCTGACAGATATCGATCCGGTCAATGATGCCTTTCAGAAACATCCGGCTGCCGTTTCCCAGCCGGATCTGAGTCGTATCCAATCTGACGCCCTCCTGCTCCAGCTCCTCGGAAGGGAATGCCATCTCAAACCGGTACGGGATCATCTTCCCCTGAAGAAGCTGGTTTCTAAGATCCAGCACAGCATAGGATGCGGTTCTTCCGATCCGTTCCAACAGCTGACGACTGCTGCCACTCAGGTTTAAATGCTCCTTCTCCTCCTGCGCAATAGCTTCCTGCATCTCCTGCTCCACCATCTGAAGCAGTGCCTCATCCGTTACGGTTTCCCATTCATTCTCTGCCGCATCTGAGAGCTCCAGTGTCTCTGCATTCCGTTTCTCCACCTGAGAAAATACACCTTCCACAATGCGGTGCAAAAGGCTTCCCATGTCACTTAAGGATACCTCATTCTGCTCCCGCTTCTTTAACTGCAGGCCATATTCCAGAAAGAACTGATACGGACACCGACTGTAGGTCTCCAGTCTGGATACACTGGTATGAAGCTCCTTACCGTATAACCGCGCCGCCGTTTCCGCAGACAGGATCGTATTCAGATTGTTATATAAGAGTCCGGCCTGAATCCGACTGATCCGCTCCGGCTGATTCTTCTCATAATAGCTGCACAGCTCCTTCCAGAGCCCCGCCTCTTCCTCCGACAGCGGCTCCTCCCGGAACAGGGCAGCAATCAGATTCTCCGTACTGTCCTCCGGTGTCTCAATGTTCTCCCAGCTTAATTCTCCGGTGGAATATCCGTCCACCTCCAGCTGCGGAAAGATTCTCCGGATCCGTCCGATCAGATAGGCCGGCAGCACCTCATTTCCGTCCTGATCCTGCATATGATACATCAGATGCAGTTCCCCGGATGGCTTCGTCAGGTTCTGATATAAATAAAACTGCTCCGTAAATACACGGCTTCTCGGATCCGGTGCCAGCTCCAGCTCCTGTCCCAGGATCGCCCGGTCAGCCTCTGAGAGGATACCACTGCTTCCGGCAGCCTTTGGAATGATGCCGTCATTAATACCGAGAACAAACAGCACCTTGACATGGTTCAGACGGCTCCGCTCTATATCACCGATCATGACCTGATCGATGCTCGGTGGAATAACGCCCAGCGTAATATCATTTAATCCGGTCTCCAGAACCTTACGGAATTCTTCCGATGAGAGTATCTCCTCTCCCAGAATCTCTGTCAATTTATCCCAGATATTCGTAAGCTTATCATAGATCTGCTCGTAGGCCTTGGACAGCACCAGATTCCCCTGTTCTTCATAATCGTCCGCCGCTGCCTCCAGCTGCTTCTCCAGCTCAAAGCTCTGCAGAAATTGTTTCAGTACCTCCACATAGTCCCGTACCTTCTGTGCTTCCTTCAGTGCCTGTGTAAACGGTGCCAGCATCTCCGATACCCGGCGGCCGATTGCCTCGACTCCGATTCCTGTCACTTCTCCTGTTTCAAAGACCTTTCTCCACCAGCTCTGTCCCCGGATGCCCTTCTTTAGGACATAGTTTTCCAGAAGCTCGATCTCATCCATGGACAATGATGTAATGCCGGTTTTTAAGAACCGGAATACACTCTCGTAGGAATAATCGGATTCCGTGATATCCAGAATCGCCCGAATAGCCTCCAGACAGGGATTCATATAGATGCTCTGGTTCGTATCTATGAAATACGGGATCTCAAGCTTGGGAAAGATCTCCTCTACCATCGGTTCCAGACCGGTCAGATCACCATGAATGACCGCAATGTCCCGGAACCGGTATCTGCCTTCCCGCACCATTGCCCGGATCTGACGTCCTGCTGCCTGCAGCTCCTGCCTTGGTGTGCCAAAGGCCTGCAAATATATATTCTGTACAGCCTCCGGATATACCTGATATGGAAAACGGAACAGATTATTCTCCAGATGTCCAAGCTCCGGAGCTCCCTGAAATCTCGGTCCCTTCTGCTCCAGAAACCGCTCCTCCACATAGACCTCCAGCCGTTCTCCCATCCGGCAGAGCCTCCGGATCGTATCCTTGCTTAGATAGAACAGCTCATGCTCCGCGCAGCTCTCCTTCTGCGCACTTTCCGCATCAATGGTAACTGTGATCGTTATCGCATCACATACCTGTGCCAGAGCCTCCAGCACCTCATACTGTATCGGTGTAAATCCGGTAAATCCATCCAGATAGATCACACTGCCGGCTAACAGCTCCGACTGTGGAATGTGCATTGCCAGCATTTCCAGGACATGTTCCGCTATGATATAGGAGTCCTTCACTTCCTTCTGAAACTCCTCATATACGAGCAGCAGGTCATCCAGCTTGCCCTTCAGCATTGTATGCCCTTTCACGGATCCGCAGACCCGTCTGATATCCTCCGGTCCCACCCGGTACTGGAACAGCTCCGTCATCAATGATTTCAGCTCATCGATAAATCCCGGCTTGTTGACACACGGGCCAAAGCATGGCAGCTCCCTGCGATGCTCCAGCAGGATTCTCTGCAACAGCATGCTCTTCCCAAAATCCTCAAGGACATGATCCGTCCGGATATTCAGTTCTTCAAAAACCCGGTATGCCAGCCGCTTAAAGCTGACAATATCAATATTCATGGTTCCGTGGCTGGGATGCATGGTTACAATATCCCGCTGCGCCTGCATGGTAAACTGCTCCGGCACCAGAAGAAAAAAGGTCTTCTCCGGCTCCCGCATGGCAGCCTGAATGATTTCCTCATATACCAGCCGGCTTTTACCGGATCCGCTGGCTCCCTCTATAATCTGAATCATATGCTACTCCTTACCTGTCTGCTTTGTTTTCGTCTGCATTCTCTGTTCCCGTTCTATCCCATCTGTTTGATTTTCCTTCCCGGCTTCTGTCATATTTTCCAATGGACTGAATATATATAACTATAGAAAACGAGAGGTGACAGTTATGGGTTCGAATACCAAAATCTTAATATTAAAAGCAAAAGAACTCATCTATACGATGATTTTTGTCGTTCTGGGGATTCTTCTGCTTCTTCTCCTTCTGTTCATGTTTCTGCCCGAAAAGCCACCACAGGGAGATCCGGAAGTTACCGAAACCTCTGCCTATATCCCCGGTGTCTATTCCTCTACCGTTCAGCTGGGGGATTCCAAGCTGGATGTCCGGGTCACCGTAGACAGTAACCGCATCTGCGATGTCTCCATCGTAAACCTGAACGAAACCGTAGAAACCATGTACCCGCTCCTGACTCCTGCTCTGGAAGAGATCAATGCCCAGCTTCCGGATATCGGATCAGTCGATGACCTGACCTGCTCCGCAGACAGCCAGTATACATCCGTGATTCTTACCCAGGCGATCAAGAATGCACTGGAAAAAGCAACTGTAAATAAATAATCCCGTTCAGACCTTTTCAGGTCCGTTACTACAGGAACAGCATCCGGATATTACATAGCGTTATCTGTCCCCGGATGCTGTTTTTCTGTTCATTGCGTGTTAATTCTCTCTTAATTGTGCAACTTCTCCCTGCTTCTTATAAATACTGTCTGCAGGAACCATACCCCGTACCATGGATACCGGATATACATGACTCTTTCTGCCGACCACGGTACCCGGATTCAGTACGGTATTACAACCGATCTCAACCCAGTCACCGAGAATAGCGCCGAACTTTTTCAGTCCGGTCGGAATCCCCGCCTCTCCGGCCTTCACGGTTACCGGGGTCTTATCTGCTTTTACATTGCTGGTGATACTGCCTGCTCCCATATGGGAATGATAACCGAGGATCGAATCGCCCACATAGTTGTAATGCGGCACCTGTACGGAATTAAAAATGATGACATTCTTAAGCTCTGTGGAATTTCCGATCACACACCCGGAGCCAACCAGCGCATTGCCCCGGATAAAGGCTCCCGGCCGTACTTCCGTATCCGGTCCGATGATCGCCGGTGCCAGAATGGTCGCGGTCGGATATACCTTCGCTGACCTTGCGATCCAGATCTGCGGCTCCCGCTCCTCATAAATATCCTCCGGCAGTGTCGGACCCAGGTTCAGGATCAGGTCATGGATGCCCTTTAATGCCTCCCATGGATATGTTACCTGTTCCAGTAATTCCTTCGCCAGAGTTTCCTCCAGCTGATGAAATAACCGATCTACCTTACATGCTTCCTGCAATTCTTCCTGTCTCATTTTCCTCTTCCTTTCTTATAATACGCTGCTGATTTATCAAACAATGGAGTAAATGCATACTGATTCTGCAGGCCCTTGACCAGTTCCGTCTTTTTCACGACAAAATCCTCCAGAATCTTCATATAATGCTCCTCTGTGATCTCACCCCGTTCCACCTGACCCAGCCCTTTCTCCCAGCTGGCTGTCAGCTTCGGCTGCAACAGGGCATTGATCGAATAATATACAATGTCATAAATCATCTCACCCTTTAAGGTCGGTGTGACCACCTGTGTCTTCTTATTCAGTGCCATGTACTGGATATTGATCAGCTTCTTGATGATCTCCGCACGGGTCGCACTGGTGCCGATTCCACTGCCCTTCATGTAATCCCGCAGCTCCTCTTCCTCAATATCGGAGCCCGCCTTCTCCATGGCAATAACCAGTGTACCGGAGGTATAACGGCTCGGTGGCTTCGTCTCACCTTCCCGGATCTCAAAATTCTGTGCCTCAACGCTGCTGCCCTTTTTCAAACCGGCAATGTATTTGATCAGGCCCGGACTGAACTTCTCTTCTTCCTCATCTTCGCCCTTTTTTCTGGCACTGTTGAATGCATTTCCTGCGACCTCGAGGAAGCCCTGCTTATACAGGACCTTAAAGCTGGCGAAGAAATGCTCACCTTTCCGCTCCAGTGTCAGGGATGCCTTCTGATATTCTGCCGGCGGATAAAATACGGACAGAAACCGTCTGGCTATGATCTCATATACGCCCTGTGCCGTCTGGGATACCGAGTTCAACGCGGAGAATCCCTGACCGGTCGGAATGATGGCATAATGGTCTGTGATCTGCTTATCATTGACATATTTGGTCTTTGCAATTCCTTTATAGCTGCCCTCTTCCAATATATGGGCCGCATAGCCTGCCAATGCCTGATAGTTCCTCAATCCGCCGATATTCTTGTGGATTTCTTTACTGACAGCCGTAGACAGCACTCTGGCATCGGTTCGCGGATAGGTGACCAGCTTTTTCTCATATAGTTCCTGCACGATCTTCAGCGTCTCATCCGGGCTGATCTTAAACAGCCGGGAGCAGTCATTCTGCAGATCCGCCAGATTGTATAGCATCGGTGGATTCTTCTTTTCTACCTTTTTCTCGATCTTCTCCACCTTCATCTCATATGGAGCCGGATCCTTCATCTCCCGGATCAGTGCCTCTGCATCCTCCCGGTTCTTAAATCCATTCTCCTTATATAGCTTCGGCGACTGATAGTACCGGCTGCCCTCCACTGCGCGCCATTCCGCATCAAAGGTCTCATCCTCTGCCTGTACCTTTGCCATGATCCGGTAGAACGGTGTCTTGACAAATTCCCGGATACTCCGCTCTCTCTGTACGACCATACCCAGCACACAGGTCATGACCCGACCGACCGATATGGCTCCCGGCCGGTTCTCATTCAGATAATTCCGGACCGCATAGCCGTATTTCAGTGTCAGAACCCGCGAGAAATTAATACCCATCAGATAGTCTTCCTTCGCACGCGAATATGCTGCCGCACACAGGTTATCATACTCAGAAAGGTCCTTCGCCTCCCGGACTCCACGCAGGATTTCTTCCTCTGTCTGTGAGTCGATCCAGACCCGCTTCTTCGTCTTATTCGCATCAACCTCCGCCATCCGGTCTACCAGACGATAGATATATTCTCCTTCCCGTCCGGAGTCCGTACAGACATAAATGCATCCGACATCCTCCCGGTTCAAGAGTCCCTTGACGATCTGGAACTGCTTCGATGCATTCCCGATCACCTCATATCGGAACTGTTCCGGAATAAACGGGATTGTATTCATACTCCATTTCGCCAGTGCCGGATCATACACCTCCGGATAGCTCATGGTAACCAGATGTCCGACACACCAGGTAACGATACTGTTCTCATCCTCGATGTATCCGTCATGCTTACCGCCATTTACTTTTAACGCCTTTGCAAATTCCCGCGCTACGCTCGGTTTCTCTGCAATATATAAATTCTTCAAATTATATCCTGCCTTCCTGTTCTTAACTTATTTATTATACACGAAAACTCTATCCGGGAAAAGAGCGGATTTGCTCTTGACAACTCACTACTTTGTAATATAGAATATTTCTAATTTCAGTAACGGGAAGCAAAGGGACTTCGAATGATAACTTATCATTTCGTGGTCCCTTTTTCTTTTCTGTTACGATGGTTATGTGCTTTTGATGTGCTTTATTCCGGTCATTGACCGCAGGAAGTAAAGCAATAAATAAAGCGGGAATTGAAGAGGAGTGATTATATGGATAAGTTTTCTGAAATTGTAAGTGCCGTTGATGGGTTCGTGTGGGGGCCTGTCATGCTGATTCTGCTGGTAGGTACCGGTGTTTTCCTGACCATCCGGACCGGATTCCTTCCATGGAGAAATCTGGGCTATGCCTTGAAAAGCACATTAAGTAAAGAGGCCCGTAAGAAAAGGGGAACCGGTGATGTCTCTCCGTTCTCTGCACTGACAACCGCACTGGCTGCCACGATCGGTACCGGTAATATCGTCGGTGTTGCGACCGCTATGGTTTCCGGCGGCCCGGGTGCCCTGGTCTGGATGTGGATCTCTGCCTGCTTCGGACTGACTTCCAAATTCAGTGAATGTATGCTCGCGATCAAATACCGGGAAGTGAATGAAAAGGGAGAAATGTCCGGCGGTCCGATGTATACCATGAAAAAGGCCCTGAAGCACAAGAAATTCGGCAGTGTACTCGGCTGGCTGTTCGCATTCTTTGCAGTGGTCGCCTCCTTCGGTATCGGCAATATGACACAGGCTAATTCTATTTCTTCTTCCATCCATGAGACCTTCGGTGCACCGACTGCAGTAGTCGGAATCGTGATCACGGTTCTGGCGCTGCTGATCATTGTCGGCGGTATCAAGACGATTTCCAAGGTATCTTCTGTTGTGGTGCCGCTGATGGCTATTTTCTATGTCATTGCCGGTCTGATTGTTATCATCCTGAATATCCAGAATGTTCCGTCCGGTATGGTTCTGATTCTGAAGTCTGCCTTTAATTTCCGGGCAGTCAGCGGTGGTGTTCTGGGTACGGTCGTTGCATCTTTCGCCAACGCAATGCGATACGGCGTTGCCCGTGGTGTCTTCTCGAACGAAGCCGGTATGGGTTCTGCCGCGATCACGGCCGCAGCCGCTACCACCGATAATTCGGTACGTCAGGGTTATATCAATATGACCGGTACCTTCTGGGATACGATCGTGGTATGTACGATTACCGGTCTTTGTATCGCCAGCTCCGGTGTGCTCGGTAGCACGCATGTCACACAGGATAATACCTATTCCTATGAGGCGGATACTCTGATGCTGACCTCCGTGAATTCAAAGTCGGAGACTGTTACAACCGGGTATGCCATGGATATTATCGATGATTCTTCCGTGGTTCTTACCAGCAGTGACGGAAAGACGATCTACCAACTGACCGCCTGCAGTGCAGATGAACTTGAGAAATCAGATATGACTGCGCATCCATCGGAAAGTGGTTCCGTTACCGACCGGCATCTGACCGGTGCATGGCGGGATGCGGATGGAAATATATTCAAGTTTAACTCTGACGGCACCTATTGCTATGAGGAACTGTATGTCGGTTCTGCCTTGACGATTCAGGCATTCTCCACCGTCCTCGGCAAGGCCGGTGCATGGCTTGTCACGATTGGAATCGCGCTCTTCGCATTTTCCACGATCCTTGGCTGGGAGTACCATGGTGAGAAAGCCTTTGAATACCTGTTACATACCCATAAATTCAATATCATTTACCGAATCGTATTCTCACTGATTGCTTATATCGGTGCAACCACGACCCTTGATCTGGTCTGGAACCTGTCAGATATCGCTAATGCCCTGATGGCTATTCCGAATCTGATCTGTCTGCTGGCATTAAGTGGGGAAATCGCTTCTGATATGAAGAACTTTCAGCCGATTCTAAAGAAGGAGCAGGCTCTGAAAAAAGCTGCGAAGAATTAATCTCAGCATACGACCTGCATAGATTTCAGTATACTACCTGTATCGATTACAAAGGTCGGAGACTCCGGTGATCGTCCGGAAACCTCCGACCTTTTATTTTGATTCTTGATCTTTATTTGTGTTTTACTCGTTTAACGTTTTCTTATTTCTGAAGTTCCTTACTCGATGGAAATGCGCTTCTTCTCTTCTACTGCCGGCTTCTTATCCTTCGGGAATGCAATAGTCAGAATACCATTCTCATACTTCGCCTTTACATCCTCCTGTGTCAGATTCTCGCCAATATAAAAGCTTCTGGAGCAGCTGCCAAGATAACGCTCTCTGTGAATGTATTTACCGCATTTCTCATCCTCATCCAGCTTGTTGGCATGTACACCGCTGATTGTCAGGTGTCCCTTCTCCAGCTCTGCATGGATCTCATCCTTCTCAAAGCCCGGCATCTCAATCTCCAGCAGATAATCTGCACCGATCTCCTTCACATCTGTCCGCATCAGAGGCTTCACTGTCTCTCTTCCTCTTGCGGTGTTGAAAAGTTCATCAAAATAATCATCATTGAAAAAACTAGGTACTATCATAATCGTGTCCTCCTGTTATATGCATATTCTATGGGAATGTATCCCTTGTTTTCTTGTTCTATATGCAATATAACACATGTTGTTAGCACTGTCAATAGGCGAGTGCTAATTTATAAATTATTTATATAACAGGTTTCCTTATTTTATGAGTTATATCCTCAACCTCCTGTCCGCCGTTACCTGTTTATATGTCATATCCATTTTCCGCGAACAGATCACGCGCAGTATCTACGGAAGCATCACCAGCTTTATTCTTTATCGGTTGTACATGCACCGCCAGACTGTCAGATTTATCTGTCATCAATTAGATTGTCCCTTCAGATAACGTATTATATTTCTCTGTAATTGATGATACCTGGCTTTTGTGTCAGGATTCTTTCCACAATACTCCCTTTGCATTTGCTCATTTGGCTCATATTCGATTGGAATGTCATATAGGTCAAATTGTTCACGAGTAAGATCTACATACTGTCCATCTATTTTATTAAAATAATGAGTTCCTCCACCCGCTACCCGAATACGATGGATACTTCCGCCAAACATATCAAAAACCAGCATTGCCGTAATTGCACATTGACCATAGGACGGATCGTTTGAAACCCATTCTATCTGACAAGATCTATATGCCGTCTCTGCCTTCCAAGATTGCCTTAATACCGCATACAATTTATGCAAGGTATCAATACCCGGAAATGCTTCTACCTCCCGGCACTTTTTCTCCGCTAATTCCTGACCTTGATAATAATAACCATCTTTGCCGGCCGGCAATATAGTTGCCAATTCTTCCAGTGCTTTTTCAACCGCCAAACTCATAGACTTCTCTCCTTTTCACATTCAAAAAGACACTGCTTATAACAGTGTCTTCTATGCTTTCGCATCAGCCTCCATATTCCGCGTTTCCATAGCCCAAAATCAGTATCGAAATGCCCGGAAGCAATGCCGAAAAGATTGCAAATCCGGTACCTTTACCGAACTTCTTTGCCGTCTGAAACCACATGATAATTCCGACGATTACATTTGCACCCGGTATCAATGCTAACAGTCCCAGCAGACCACTACCAAATGCAATCCGCCCCATACAGATCAAGTTATAGATTGGAATAATACATCCCCAGCCCGGCTGTCCTGCCTTCTTATAAAGCTTCCATAGTGCTACGATTTCAATCACTGCAATAATCAAGGAAATAATACTGCCGACAGCTGCGGCGGCTGCACTCACTCCATCCATTGCATAATAGCTATCATTATACATGCTCCATTTCCCCTTCTTTTTATTTTAGAATTTCATTATACTCTATGCTCTATATACTGTCAAATTCCGGTCATTTCTAGCTTAATCTTCATAATGACCTCTACAAGCAATTATCCATAAGAACCCATTTTCATCTATATTATAGACTAATCTGTTAGCTTCATCTATCCGTCTGCTCCACGCTTTTCTATGCTTGAGCGGTTCAGGCTTTCCAATTCCTTGCGATAGTCCTTCACGCTCGATCACTCCATAATTTTTTCATTAGTCTACCTCACTAATCAATTCGTGTTCCTGACCTTTGCCAGCTTCTAACTGTGCCATACTTCTATCAATCATAGCAAGATATTCAGCATTCCTTGCAGCCTTCTCCAACTGGTTATATCTCTCCAAACTCAAAATCACAACATTTTTTTCATCTTTACGAGTAACTATAACCGTTTCATGAGAATCAGTAACTTTATCACAATAGTCCTTCAGGTTGTTCCTGATTGTAGAATAATTTACTGCTAACATAGTTACACCCTCTTTCTGTTGTACAAAATATTGTTCAATTTCTTGTACAATCATTGTGCTGTATTAAGTATTCCCGTGTCAAGCATATTGGTCTTTTTTCGTACATGGACACGATATGTCATTATCTGGTTCTATAAACTGAGTAATTTTATCTTACATCAGTTTGGAGGTTTACACAAACTTTGGGATGCTCCCAACAGGTCATTCAAGAAAGCACCCCAAAGGATGCTTATAATCTTATATTAAATTACTGACCTTGTTCCCAAGCCCATTTTTTGAACTTTTCATAAGCTTCTTGTGCTTCTGGTGTTGGATTTTTGAGTTGATCTCCATCCATAAAAGGTTCAAACGTTTCTATCATCTTTTCAATTTCATCAGGAAAGGACCTAACCATACCAAATCACCCCTTTTTCATTCCTAGAACCATAAATTCTGCTTCAACTTCATCATATCTTCCTGCGTAAAATTCTCTTCTCGCATATACACTTATAATACCTACATTATACGCATTTATTACCTTTTTCTTCAATCCTTTTTTTACAATCCGCATTTAACAAGTGAAGATATTCGTCATAATTTTCACGCGTGATTACATAGCCATGTCTTTTGCAAAATTCATAAGCCTGCTTCATGTGCCACATTTCATGTTTCTCCACACTTTCGAGTTCAACATCTTCCATAAGAGCAACTTTGCGTTGAACGATACACCATTTTTACCGGGTCATTCAAGTAAAAAGCACCCCGAAGGATTAATGTCATTAAGTTAAGATGACATTGCCCGAAGGATGCTAATTCTTTTTGTTCAATTATAGCCCATTATTGCCCCTGATCAAATGCCCATTTTCTTATTTTAGCAGCTGCCTTTTTTATTTCTTCAGGAGCATCAGTTTTCAATGCAGCCCCATCCATATATGGCTTACATTTTTTGCGCAATTCTTGTATTTCTTTTGGTTCTTCAATAATCATATTACGCTACCTCCTCATTCTTACCATATACTCTGCTTCAACTTCATCAAATCTATCATCAAAAAACTTTTTAAATGCATAGTCACTTATTTCAGTTGAACGATACACCATTTTTACCGGGTCATTCAAGGATCATTTATCTATCTCTTTTGTTATATCCTTCAGCATCTCGTCAATCGTCTCATAATCATCCAAATAAAATCGATCTCCATCACTTGCAAAAAGGCCTTTGCTTGCATAAGTTTTGTCATCTTCATACTCTACACATAATGCATTTGATCCTGGAAAGGCGTATAACCGAAAGAATATGCCTTTTTTATTAACATATGCATCACAATCTTCAAATTGAACCTTTTTATATAGTCCATCAAGCAATTTATTAACAGTTTTCAATGCTGACATTTTATTGTTTTTCATTTCCATGCAAATCATAATGCTTTATACCTTCCTTTCCTCTTGAAGTTTTATAATAAGCTCCCTCATGATGGCTATATTCTTCCGGATGATATTGAACGTACCCATCTCCACCGAATCTTATATTATATCCGCCACCATTTTCGTACTCGATTCCTGCTAGATTTCCGCCACTTAATGGATGCTTTTTTCTGTCCCCCAAACCTTCTGAACGGCCACTCCTTCGATGAGCCCTTCGTTTTTCATCATGTATAGAATGTCAATTAAATAGCTCTTTTCAATCTCTCCTATTGCGTGATAAAACGCTGCTTCTTCAAATACTGTCTTTCGTTTTACGCATGCGTAAAGATATGTTAATATCTTAAATACTATTACGTCATAATCATCTTTTGCCATGCATATATCTCCTTTAGTAATAATCCAATCAGTATAAACTAGCGTTTTTCTTTGCCCATAAATAATTCAAAACTTTTTTTTGCTCTCTCTGTGGCTTTTTCTGTTAATTCGTATTTTCCTTCATTATTTATCCTGTACCACTCTTTATTGGTTTGCCAATATAAGTTTTCCATATTCATTGTCATAATAATCATCTCCTTTAAATTAAACTATCACATGTTTCAATAAACTTCAATGCAAATTCACTATTTCCAGAGCCAAATGCACTTGAAAATGATTCGGCTATTATTTCTCTTCCATCTACATAACTTCCAGCATACTGAGATAAATTTGCTTTTATAAATTCTAATAATTCAGCATCCTTTTTGTTGAACGATACACCATTTTTACCGGGTCATTCAAGCCAAATTTCATGTGCACCCATAGCCCGTCTTCTCCGACCGCCAGAATGTCATATATCAGAAGCTCCTGCCATTCCTGCGCGGTTCTGCCTGTTTCATTGTAACAATCAATAGCCTCCTGCCCCTTCGTCTCCCAATAAGGCAGTGTAACGGATTGCGTGGGTGTCTGGCGGCCTTTTCGGGTTTCTGCCATAGCCCGCCTCCTTTATTTTTTCCTAATGATTATGTATGTTTTCTATTTTATTGCATATATTTATCTTGTATTTTCTTAATTATTGTGTATAATATAATTAAGATCTTACTTAAAAGCTGTTATTGCTGACCTTTATTGGATTGCGATAACAGCTTTTACTTATGTTGAACGATACACCATTTTTACCGGGTCATTCAAGTTCACTGGCAGAAATAAAGAGTATAATTGCAGAACTTGAGAATATAGGAGTTGAAGGTATTAGCGAGATTGCATTAGAGGATGGTGCTGAGTGTATTGCAGAGGTAGAAATTTTATTACATAGAGGTGAATCTGTTCCTAAAGAAGCAATGGAATTATATAGAAAATATGTATTGAAGGAGGCAATGTGATATGTCATTTATTTTTTTGAATTGTGATTTATGTAAACATCAAAGAGAAAATATAGATGGTTGGAGATGCGCTTGCGATGCTTTCCCTGAAGGAATTCCAAGAGAGCTTTTATTTACTTCAAAGAAAACAAAAGATATGGTTGATTGTAATAACGGAATTGGATTTGAAATTAAAGAAGAGTATAAAAACGATCCAATTTTTAATAAAGAATAGAGCATCCTTCGGGGTGCTTTTTTGTTGAACGATACACCATTTTTACCGGGTCATTCAAGGTTGCCTTTGTCATCGCGTCAAGCTTTGCCTGCAAATCAGCCGCCTTTTCATTGGCCTTCTGAAGCTCCGACTTATTTGCCTCTTCCTGTGCATCATACTTTCCAGCCTTCTCCTTCAGAGAATCATAATCTGCATACTTCTTCCGCTCATCCGCAAGACGTGTCTGCACGATCGCATTCAGCTCATCCTGTGTGAATGTACGGTTTGTATTCTGCTGGTTGTTCTGATTGTTATCTGTGTCGCTCATATTTACCTCCTTAAGCTATAACCTCGTTTCAATGGCATGAGTTGCCAGAATCCTCGTTTGAGCCACGAGTTGGCAATAAAAAAGGACTATGGTTACCCATAATCCTTAATTAATCATATAAATGACGCTAGCATATATCCATTGGCTTATTTACCTTTGTATAATTCAAAGCTTTTCTTCGCTCTTTCTGTTGCTTTTTCGGTCAGCTCATATTTTCCTTCTTCATTTATCCGATACCATTCTTTATTGCTTTTCCAATACAGTCTTTCCTTACTCATAGTCATATCAATCACCTCTTTAGAATTATACTATCACATTCCTCTAGGAAATCCAACGCAAACTCATTATTTTTCTCACCAAATACACTAGAAAAACATTCAGATATTATTTCTTGGCCATTATCCATGCTTGCTGCGTATCGAGATAAATTTGCCTCAATATATTCCATTAATTCAGCATTTTTCTTGCCAGTTATCTTTTCCGCTATTCTTAAAACATCTATTTGATATCTATTCGCTACAACATGTCCTAATTCATGATATATAATAGAATGGTAGTCTGTTCCATTAACAAACCATCCTTTTTGTTGAACGATACACCATTTTTACCGGGTCATTCAAGCTAAAGCTTCCACTATATCTATATTATTATCAGATATTTCATTCAGGTATTTACTAATATTCTCTGCTCCTTCTGTGCCAATATTAATTTTGATTGTCTTGTATGCCCCTCAAACGGAAGTACAATTGCAGTCGGCAGATATTTTTCATCCAAAGTCACAATTGCAACTTTATTTTGACTAAGTATAGATAAATCCATTGTTGAAATTCTTATATTCGCACCATGTACCATTATCTGATTAAGATCTTCTATCGGAATCATTGCCACTCCTCAACTTCTGGTCTTATGATTAACGTATTTTGCCTTATATTTTGAATAAACGATCGTCTGATCCTTATACAACCCATAATATCCGGAAGCCGCATAGCTGATGGAGATTGCGATCAGATAGAAGGAAACGCCTTCAAAGCCAAACAGTTCAAATGCAATGAGGATGGATGTGATCGGGCAATTGGTCACACCACAGAATACCGCTACCATACCGGCTGCCGCACAGATAGAAGCCGGCATTCCGAGAATCGGTCCCAGCACACAGCCGAAGGCGGCACCGATACAGAAAGACGGCACGATCTCACCGCCACGAAACCCTGCCCGCATCGTCAGTGCCGTCAGGATCAGCTTCCAGAAGAATGCCAGCTTATTGACCTGTCCGTCCTCGATCGCTGATGTGATCAGTCTGGTGCTGGCTCCCATGTAATCGGTCGTATGCAGAAGCATTGTCAGTACAATAATGATCACACTGGCTACAACTACCCTGATATATGGGTTCTTCAGCCATTTCTGATAAGCATCCTCGGTTCCTTTTAATACCATGCAGAACAGGATGCTGACCAATGCACACCCCAGTGCCAGTACCCCCATCTTGATTCCGGTCTCCAGTGTCAGCTCCGGAATATTGGTAACATGGAAGGTCTCCGGATGAATTCCCATGCTGGCTGCGAATTTCGTTGCGATCAATGCCGCAATGACACACGGCACCAATGCAGTGTAATACATAACACCGACACTGACTACCTCCATGGCAAACACAGCCGCCGCCATCGGTGTACCGAACAATGCCGCAAATGCGGCACTCATGCCGCACATAACCATCACATGTCGATCCTCTTCATCCAGCCGGATCCATCTGCCCAGCTGATTGCCGATACTACCGCCAAGCTGGATCACCGCGCCCTCTCTTCCGGCCGATCCACCGACCAGATGAGTCAAGGCGGTAGAGACGAAGATCAACGGTGCGGATTTTAACGGAACATCATCCTTTGCACTGATCGTAGAGAATACCTGATTTGCTCCACGGTCATCCTTGCCAAAGGTCTGATATAAAAATACGATCACAAGTCCGGCTAACGGAAGGCAGAAGAATATCCACCCATGCTCCTGCCGGAAGTCCGTTACGGATGTCAGCACAAAGGCAAATAATGTGCTGGCTCCTCCGACGACGCAGCCGGTCAGGGCTGCCAGTATCAGCCATTTTCCAAGGCTTGTCATATCCTTGCGGATTCGTCCACTATAATACTGTAAATGCTCTTTCTCCTTCGCATGCCGCAGCTCCCGTGCTTTCTGACGTGCTTCCCGTTTTTCCATATCTGATTCGTTTTTCATGATTCTCTCTTCCCTGCTGTTGCTTTATTGTTATTACTTTTCTGCCGTTGCTTCTTTTTGATTACTTTCCTCATTTTATTCGAAAACATTTATTTTTTCAACGTTTTTCATTGATTCTTCCTTTTATCTTCTCCAAAACGGCTTGCATTCTTTGAAATAAAATGTTAGGATTTTAACAGCATGAAACGTTAAGGGGGTTTTACCTTGAGCTATATTAAACATAAATCGGAGGAGTCGGTTGAAGATTATCTGGAGACGATTCTGATCCTAAGTGAGCGGCTGCCGGTTGTCCGTTCCGTAGATATTGCGAATGAATTGAATTACTCAAAGCCAAGTGTCAGCGTTGCCATGAAGAATTTAAAGACCCGTGATCTTATTACCGTAACCGATGATGGATATATTTATCTGACAGAGGAAGGGAAACAGATTGCTGAAACCGTTTACGAACGGCACACTCTTTTCTCAGACTGGCTGATCCGTCTGGGCGTTGATCCGGAGGTTGCCACACAGGATGCCTGCAAGATGGAGCATGACATCAGTGCCGAGAGCTTTGAAGCAATCAAGAAATGTATTCTTGAGACTCTGAGCAAAGATCTGTAATTAAAAGTTAATAATTAAAAATTCAGGAGTCCTTTCGGGTTATTTATCCCGATAAGGGCTCCTGTTATTTATCTTCCTAATATTCCTCTGCGATATCAAGCTCTTTCTGTTCTTCTTCCACGGTTTCCTTCGCATACGGAGTATGCTTAAGATATGCCAGCCAGTAACCGACACCTACTACCCCGGCTCCACCGACAATATTTCCAAGTGTGATCGGCAGCAGACTCGAGAACAGGAAATGGCTCCAGGTCAGCCCTTCTGCTGCGATTCCATACTCTGCGGATGTAAGAAGTGCCGCTACCCCAAAGTACATATCCGCAACACAGTGTTCAAAACCACATAATACAAACAACATTACCGGCCAGAAGCTGGTCATTAATTTCCCGGATACCCGTTTCGCTGCAAATGACATCCATACGGCGATGCATACCAGAATATTACATAGAATTCCCCGGATAAATGCCTCCGGAATACTTAAATCCGTCCGTGCCTTTCCGGCATTTACAATCGCCTGTGCCAGAGCTCCGCCGAACAGCTCCGGTGTATGCCCATAGACAACCATGCATGCTACAAATGCCGCCCCCAGAAAGTTACCGATATATACGAACAGCCAGTTTTTCAGCATACTGCCGACCGTTATCTTCTTCTCCAAAGCGGCCAATATCATCAGGTTATTACCTGTAAATAGTTCACTTCCCGCAACAAGAACCATTGCCATCCCTGCCGGAAACACACAGGCCCCCACCAGCTTTGCAACAGAGGCTATACCAATGGTACTGGATGCCGTTGTAGATGCGATCCCCGCAAATCCGATAAACAGTCCGGCAAAAAAGCCCAGCACCAGCATCTTAAATACGGACAGATGTGCCTTGTGAACTCCTACTTCTACGTAACTTCTAGCAATTTCAAGTGGTGAATGCATTCCCATACCTCCGATTTTCGTTTGTACAATCATACCATGACCGGGGGCAGGGCCGCAATTGCTTTCTTATTATGGCCGAATTTTGTGATTTCATTTTGTCGGCAGGCTTCTCGCCACACACAGCGCTCCCCACCCCACCTGCTCATTCGGATATACCGGATATCCCGGCAGCCTTCTGGCCCCTCGGATCAGATATGCTTTTAATTTTTCTCCATACAGGAACGGATCGTTGCCCTGAATGATTCCCCATTCCATCAGAAGCGCAGCTCCGCCGGATACAAACGGTGCTGCCATAGAGGTTCCGCTTTTGGTATCATATCCGCCTCCCGGTGCTGCTGCGGTAATTCCTACGCCGGGAGCTACCAGATCCGGCTTCCGGTCTGTCATATCTCCTCTGCCGGAAAATGCGGCATAGCTATCTGTCCGTGAATCATATGCTCCCACCGTGATCGCTCTGGAGGCCGTGGACGGTATCGTAAGCGACAGATCCGGACTGGGCTGCAGGAACATCGTCCGGTCATTCGTTGCCCCTGCTACCGGCAGCCAGAGTGCGTATTCCCCATATCGGATATCCTTCGGATAAAGCAGGATTGCCCACAGCCCCTCCTCTATATAATCCTTAGTCGGAATCAGGGCAATATATATTTCCTGCGCTGCACTATACGGTGTCGGCTGCCCGTACAGGACTGCAATATCCGTATTTCCAATGGTGACGGACTGTCTGCCCTGCCTGCTGCCAAACGGCCCGGCAAGCATCCCGGACGGTGTCCGGACTGCGACCTCCATTTCATCTGCATAATTCTTCCAGAGCTGTATGTTCAATCCGCTTTCATAGGGGGATACTGTGAATTCCACCTCTGTCGGCTGTGTCTGTCGCCGATTCCCGGATGGCAATATTCCGGATGCATGCCGACCGGTGTTGCCTTCATTGCCCGCCCCTGCCGCAAGGATACTGCGCCCCAGATTCGCCACATCATCGATATACTGTTCCAGCAGACTGCCTCCTCTGTGATTGCCATAATTATTACCATAGCTTAAGTTTACCGCCAATGGCAGTCTTCGCTCCAGCGCATAACGCACCACCCAGTCAATCGCCTGCATCAGCTCTGAGGTTCTGGGAAACGAACCCGGTTGTGCCTGTGCCAGTCGGACAACCAGCAGCTCCGCCTCCGGTGCCACTCCGGTATAAAAACCACCGGATGCCCTTCCGTTCCCGGCAGCAATACTCGCCACATGTGTACCATGCCCGGAAAGATCTGTCGTAGGCACTATTTTCTGCTGCTCCATCCGGTTATCTGTCTGCAATGCCCGGTTAATATCCTCTGCCGTATAGACACTCCCGATATTATATGGCTGCGGAGGATTGCCTGGAATCGTCTGATCCCAGATTGCCTGTATCCGGGTCGCTCCGTCTGTCCTCCGGAAATCCGGATGACTGTAATCAATGCCGGAATCGATCACCGCCAGCAGGACTCCCCGCCCGGTCAACTGATTGGGTGGATATCGCAATGCTGAAATACAGGATGCACGGATTCCTTCCATTTCCTCCAGAACCAGCCCCTTCGGTTTCTCAACAAACTCGATCTCCGGATATTCCACCAGCTCCGATATCCGATCCTCCCGGATCCGGATAATCGCATATTCGTTTAGAAGCGGCGTTACGATTGCCGATAAATCTCTGCCGATTCCCTCCAAATCCCCACTGTACTTCACGATCAGCTCCCACTCCCGGAAGGCTTTATCATAACCGACATCCAGATCCAGACTCTTCTCCCGCTCCGCCGGTGACAATGTCAACGCCAGCTGCAGCTCCGTATCGATCTTACTCTCATCCATCTCCTCTATCACACGCATAGCTTCCGCTTCCCTCCTCATTGCTGCATCCGCAATAAACCCCTACATTTCCATAACGTAAAATACCGGAAGAGGCATTCTCTTCCGGTATTTTCACACACACATTTTTCTTATTATATTCGGGTTATTCTGTATAGCTACCTAATGTTACACTTAATTCCTGTTCACTGTAATTACCGTTCTCATCGGATCTGGAGATTTTAACGGTTATCGTATCACCGGGGTTCTTCTTCGCCAGAATGGATTTGATCTCACTCATTCCACTGATATCCTTGCCATCTACGGATGTGATGATATCACCGGAATGCAGACCGGCCTGTGCTGCCGGACCATTCTCTACAACACCGATCAGATATACACCCTCCGGCATATTAAAGGATGCTGCATCATAAGCACTCAGATCCTTACCCTGGATTCCCATGTAAGCACTGCCCTGTGCAATACCGGATGTCTGCTTACCATCAATAATATCCTGAATGATTGGAAGTGCTTCAGAGATTGGAATTGCATATCCCATACCTTCTACGTTATTATTGTAGTTGGATGCCTTTGCGGAGTTGATACCGATCACCTGACCCTGCAGGTTGAACAATGCACCGCCACTGTTTCCTTCGTTGATTGCTGCATCTGTCTGGATCATATTGATCGTTGTATCATTGATCGTAATCTCCTTATTTAATGCACTGATATAACCGACCGTTAACGACTGTCCGTATCCAAGTGCATTACCGATTGCCAGTGCCGGTTCCCCTACACGAACGGTTGTTGAATCACCGAGCTCTGCTACCTTAATGGCTGCCAATGTGTCGGAAGACAGGTCCGACTTCTTTACTTCAACGACTGCCAGATCGTTGCTGGAATCGGTTCCCACGATTGTAGCTGCTACATCCGTACCGTCATTTAATCCAACCATCAGAGACTCAGAACCTTCTACCACATGGTTATTGGTTGCAATCAGAAACCGATCATCATCTTCACCAATGATAATACCGGAGCCTGCACCGGTCACGGTCTGTTCTGTAGAACCACCATAGAAGTAAGCATATGGATTCTGATAAATTGCCTTACTGGTGATGGATACAATCGATGGCATCAGGGAATCTGTCAAATCCGCTACATCATAAATCTTACTGTCACCATTTACGGAAACTGAGATATTGTCTGAGTTTCCGATATTTACTGTTGAGGTTCCCGCCTTGGAGCCATTGCTCTTCGTCTGCGAGTTATCTGCACTGCTCACAATGCCAAGTTTCTCGCCCAAAGCATCCATTGCATAATGAGTTCCGGATTTTACTCCTGTAAATGCTGCACCGGCCAGCCCGCCGAATACCAGTCCACTCGCTGCTATAATTCCTAACCTCTGAAAAAATTTCTTCATACTAATCATTCCTTTCTATTCCTTCAGGCGCTTGATGCATCCTGTGATTTATCATTCTCTTTCCTGAAACTGAAATTATCATAAAAAGAAATTGTGTTAAAAATGTGTTGAAATTATTATTCTTTTGTGTATTAAATATTACTATGACATAAATGGAGGTTTCAGAATATGTTTCGTGTATGGGGTAGAATCATTAAAAATAATCATCTGGTCCGTGACCATGTTGCATGTATTGATGCACCGGAAATGCGTCGTACCCAGAAGGTTTATGCTGCCCTGGATGAGCTCTGCTACACCTTTGATCTGTCAAAACCAATCTGGCTGAAATCCAATCAGGATGATTTCATCTGTCATGCCAGAACCCGTTTTACCAAAGACAATTTTATTGATTCCATTGATTTCGATTATCTGGACTTTTACGTCATCGAAGAAGATCAGTAGCCGAAGTATCCGATTCTGCATAAAATATCTTATCACAAATTTGCGGAGGTTATTCTATGCAGCCAATGTTGGAACTATACAATGTCGGTTACACCTACCACACCACCGCTGGAGAAACCAATGCTCTGGATAATATTTCCTTTCTTGTACATCCGGGGGAATTTATATCAATTGTTGGCCCTAGTGGTTGTGGAAAATCCACTCTTTTAAATATAATAGCCGGTCTGCTTCCCGCATCTGTAGGAGAGCTCTTAATTCAGGGTACACCAAGAAAAGATTACCGGGAATCCATCGGTTATATGCTTCAGAAAGATCATCTGCTTGAATGGCGGACGATTTACCGTAATATTACACTTGGTCTGGAAATTCAGAAGAAATTAACTCCGGAGGCCCGGATCTCCATCGACGAAATGCTGAAAAACTATGGTCTGTATGATTTTCGGAATTCCTATCCGCGTCAGCTTTCCGGCGGTATGCGCCAGCGGGCAGCGCTGATCCGGACACTTGCTCTCTCTCCGAAGCTTTTATTACTGGATGAACCGTTTAGTGCACTGGATTACCAGACCAGGTTAAATGTAGCAGACGATATCGGTTCTATTTTAAAAGCTCGGAAAATTACTACCATTCTGGTTACCCACGACCTGTCGGAGGCAATCAGTATGGCGGATCGTGTCATCGTTCTTTCCTCCCGCCCCGGCACTATCAAGGCGGAGTATCCGATCGAACTATCCATAGAAAACCGTACTCCCCGCAGTTCCAGAAATGCTCCGGAATTCCGGGAATATTTTAATTCTATATGGAAGGAGGTAGACCATGGACAAATATAAAAATGTTTCTCCGGAACAGGCAGCCTTTCTCCGGAAACAGCGGAATGACCGCCTGCAGATCCGTACCATTCAATGGATGCTATTTGCTGTCTTTCTGATTTCCTGGGAACTGGCTTCCGATCTCGGATGCATCAATTCTTTTATTTTCTGCAGTCCTTCCATCATCGGAAGTTGTTTTATCCAGATGGTCCGGGACGGTATGCTGTTCCAACATATTGGAATCACCCTGTTAGAAACCATCATCAGCTTCTGCATCGTTATTTTAGCCAGTATCCTGATCGCCATCGCCCTCTGGTGGAATCCGAAATTATCCAAGATCGTAGAGCCGTATATGGTTATCCTAAACAGCCTTCCGAAATCCGCTCTGGCTCCGATCCTGATCGTCTGGTTGGGCGCTAACTATAAGACGATTATTGTATGTGCCATCTCCGTAGCGATCTTCGGCAGTATCCTGAACATCTACACCGGCTTCATTACCGTTGAACCGGATAAACTGAAGCTGATCCGGACACTCGGTGGAAACCGGATGGACTGTCTCCGACTGGTGGTCATCCCGGCCAGCCGTGAAAATATCCTGAGTATTATGAAGGTCAATATCGGACTATGTCTGGTCGGAGTCATCATCGGAGAATTCCTGGCAGCAAGAGCAGGGCTTGGATACCTGATCATTTATGGAAGTCAGGTATTTACCTGTGACTGTACATGATAGAATCAAACATCCAGAACCTCCCAGGCTCCTCTCCCATTTTTGCCGGTATATCGTACTCTTCCCTGTTGTTTCATATGATTCACTCTTCCAAGGACAGCTGTATACGGCATCTGCAATTCCGCAGCCATTTCCTTTACCGTCAGTCGAGGATTTTTCTTCCAACTTTCTATAATCCTTAGCTCTGTCAGTTCACGTCCCCGCTTTGTTGTCCAATGAAACGGATACTCCGCCCGGATATGAACTGCCTCCGGATTCTTCACCAGATCCAGCATTCGACCGGGTATGAAATCAATCAACAAATAATCCGGATATACTGTTATCTGCCGAATATCATCCATCATATCCATTGTGCTTGCTTTCTGAATGCCTCCACTTTCCATCCATGTACGAATTACTTCTAAACGCTTAGCCAGTTGCTCTGTAGATATTTGTGCTTTCTGTAAATCCTGTAGTCTTTTCGCAATCACAGACTCATTGGCATTTAATTCCTCCATTTTTTTCTTATATTCCTGATCTGTAATTACATCACTCAATAACTTATCTAATAACTTATCCTTCTGACGTACAATACGTTCCTGCTGTTGCTGCAGATTTCGTTGCTCTGTTTCGCCATTCTGCCTTCCCAATGTTTTCTCCAAAAGTTTTAGCATTTGCTCAACGATAATGCTATTACCCTCTTGGGGGGCATAATACTTTATCCGGATATTTTCCAATACATCCAGCAATATATACTCCTCCAGATGAATATTATCACACCCATATGTATTACTAAGTGTATCTGTGTGTTTTCTTCCATATCTTAAATATGCTGAACATTTCCACTCACGGATTACACCCGATTTATTTCTTCTGCTTGTATGATAATAAACATTGCCACAGCATCCACATCTGATTCTGCCAGACAGGACATGCCTATGTTGAATTACAGAAGCCGGAAATTGCTCCTTCTCCAACCGGGCATCCATTGCCTGATTTGCCTGAGTCCATAATTCCTCAGTTACTATCGGCGGTACTAACCCTTTATGATAAATCCATTTCTCCGGAGGATTCTTACTTATCTGCTTTGTTTCAAAATCAAAATGTAATCGATTCATAACTACGATTCCTTTGTACAAGGGATTTCGTAGAATCCGCCGGATCCGTGTATCCTTGTACGGATGTCCATTCCGATCTGTAAAACCCTCCTGAAATAATTTGTTCGATATCCGGGTAGCGCCATAACCCTCCGTACTTAATTCATACATCCGGTTAATTGCTCTTGCTTCCTGATCGTCTATCTCCAGTTCTTTACCATTTTTTTTGAATCCACATACATTGCCTGTCAACACTGCTGCGGTTCCCTTCTCCTGCCTGCCCCGATGTGCATTATTAATTTTTCTCGATAATGTTCTGGAGTATTCTTCGGCAAGTATGGCTCTGATTCCTGTAATCAGGGCATCGTCTGATTTGTACCATTTATTCTCCAAATACATAAACAAACGCTTGCCATTTTGCTGCATGCGGTCTAAAAATAAATACCAGTCCTTCGTGTTACGCATCAGACGATCCTGATCCTTGATTACTATGATATCAAATTTATCTTCTAACATATCATCATATAATCTTTGATACTCTGAGCGTCCTTTCACCTGGGTTCCTGATTTTGCCTCGACGTATTCATCTACATGCAACCATCCCATTTTCTGAATCCATTCTCTGGATTCCATTGTCTGTATCTTTAAGGCATCTCGCTGGCTTTCCTCTTCTGTAGAGCATCGACAATAATTTACAGCACGTTCCATTCCAGCGCCTCCTTACTTTCTACTTTCCTTTCATTTCTATTTGCTCTTTCAATGCTTTTACAGTCATATCCTTTTCATCATTACTGATCAATGCTTCTTCCTGCATAAGGATTGTAAGCTGAATCATAATCTGTAACTGTTCACTTCCCATATTCATCCACTCCTTATCCTTGCTCTGCATTTTCTTTGCTCCTACTTCTTTAAATATGTATACTCAGTGGAGCCTGTCATAATTTCTTCTATCTCTTAGATAATTTTTTACTAACCATCATCTATGGTTCTGCAGATTCGCATTTTGTAATCTTTACGGATGGACAAGTCACATCCTTGCAAGATAACCGGCATGGGGCTCGTAAATGACGCTACTCCTTCCCGGCAGGTCCTGCAGACGGCCTGAAGACTGTTTTGTTAACGCTGTAAGTGCTAAACAGCGACAATATAATATTGCAGCATAAATGCATTTATTCTTATTCAGTTCGATTGCCTATGAGCGGATTCGAACCGCTCAATGAAAAAGCTCCATCTCACCAGATAGGCATTTTATTTATAATTCCTGCTGCATAATCGGCACATTTGCCTGTGTAGCTACCTCCGCACGCATTTCCTCTCCAATCTTATCCATCAACTCCTGATCACTCATCATGTTATCAATCGTTTCTTCATTCATAACCGGCTCCGCCTTTTCACCCTTACCATGTGTTTTATCATCTAATTGCTGCAGCTCCGCTTCTGCCGGAAGCTCGGCGCCTGATTCCCGGATCAATTCTTCTGCAGACTTATTAATTATCTCATTCTGCATATCCGGATTCTGTATTGCATCTGGTTGCATTAGCTCATCCAACGTCCTGCGAATCCGCTCTTCAAATCTCTGTGATATAGCCGCATCCGTCATCACCTCTTCTGATACAAGCTCCTGTGCAACAAGCAACTCTTTCAAATCCTGTACAGTTTCATTAATCCGATCATCTAATGTTTCAACCAACTCCGGATGACGATCCATAAATATATCCGGTGTATTCTGTATCTGATCTGCAATCTATCCAAGTCCACGTTCCACATGCTGCATTATGTTTAGTCGTATTCTGTTCAAATTATCTAAATTCAAATGATCTATAAATGTATGCCATAGGCTCTTTATCTCATCCTTTATCTTCTGCCATACCTGTTCACATCGCATAGAATACATCTGCTTTTCTGTAAAATGAGGATTTCGATAGGTAGATATGTCGAATCCGGACTGCAATGATAGCCGTAGCTGCCTCATCTGTTCATCCGTATATGCAGGATAAGCATATTGTTTTATATCTATATTATGCTCCATTCCAAGACGAATCTGCTTTAACTGATCTGCATTCATTCTTCGCCAATTTATGTTATTAATCTCTCCATTTTGACGATTACATAACCGTAGCTCAGACATCACTTCCGCAGAAATCGAAGGATCATTATATTTTAGCTGATCTACCTGTATTCCATCTTCCAGCATTAATCGTAACTGCTTCATCTGTTCTGCTTTCAATTCAATATTCCAAATCTTTGTAATATCTACATGATGTTTTTCTCCAAGCTTTAACTGCCGGAATTGCTCTTTACTGTACGTACGCTGCCGCTGCTGTTCAACCTGTATTTGTTGCTCATTCTGATGTTGATTTGTGTTTTGCCGTTGCCGCTTAACTGTGGAATCTTCCATATTACCACCTGTCTGTACATTTTGTGATTGTTTATCTGATAGCTGCACCTGCTTACTCTGGTTCACTGCCCTTTGCTGCATTTCCTGCCTGGTTCTTTGTTTTTCTTCCCTTATCCTCTGATTTTCTGCTCTTATCTGAGGATCAAATGTTTCCTCATACTGATAATTCTCTAATAACTTCTTAGCATTCCAGGCAACTTTTCTACTACCTTCCCTGCTTCCGACAAGATATTGCTTTTCTTCATTAATTTCTGCAAGTACTGTTCGTTCATCTTGGCTGATGATATCGTCCTTTTTCAGATACAGAAATATATTCTGCTTACCGGGGATTCTTGATACCAAGTATCCATCCGGGCCAGGCTCTGTCCTGGCAATTAGCTCTTCTGATATTGTTATTTTCATGCAATCTACTCCTCTCCATCATATATATCATAACTATAGGATTCTGGATGATCTAATTGGGCAATATATTCCTCTGCCTCATGCACTGTATCAAATAGGTTTGACAATTCCTCCCAGTCTCCAGCGTCCAAATCAATGCAGTGCGTAAGCACCAATTTATGTCCCTTTATAACCTCTTCATAATATTCATCTGTAATTGGTCCCCAATGCCAGGTATGTTTTGCAGTGTACCCATTTACCATTAACCTTGGAGCCGCTCCATGGTAGGGTATGCTTCCATAATACCGTATTCCCTTTACCTCAAATCGAACATGCCACAATCCACACACCTCTGGATTTTCAATTAACTCCCTTTCAAACCCATAGTCTTTCGCTATAAGTTCCTGTAATTCTGCTTTAGAATATTTTTCCATGCTTCATTCCTCCTTCATTTATTTTCCTTTTGACTTTTATATTTAATCTGATATAATGGTGGCATATACTAATGGTGGAGAACAAATTCTCAGTGCCTTAGATTTTCTTAAACAGCACCTGATACTTTGGTCGGTTGGGGTGCTGTTTTTATATGCCATGAAAAAGTTCATCGAGAGATACTTCTAATGCTATCGCTATTTTCTGTGCAGTATTAATATCAATCTTTCTTTTTCCTGTTTCATATAGCGAGATTGTTGCCTGCTTTACACCAATTAGTTCAGCTAATTCATGCTGGGTCATTTTTGCACGCTTTCTTAATTTTTTAATCACTTCACCCAATATCTATCTCTCCTAAATATTACCCTTTGTTATATTTATTTGAATATAATTATATTCTTTTGAATTCAAATGTCAATAGAAACTTAGAGATATGTTACTCTATACAAGAAGAATTTATTGGGGGTTACTATGTTTAAGCGAATTCGTGATTTAAGAGAAGATAATGACATCAAGCAATCAGACATAGCCAATCGTCTTCATATTACTCAACCTCAATATCAATTGTATGAAAGTGGAAAACGTCAAATACCTGTCGATATTTTAATTCGACTTGCCGCAATTTATGATGTATCTATAGACTATCTTTTAGGATTAACAAATGCAAAGAAAGCACCTGCTCCTGCTTTGAATGCTGATGCAAAAAAAGCTCTTACTTATTTTTCCAGACTTAACCAAGAAAATAAGGACTACATATTAGGAGAAATGGTGAAATTACATCGGGAGCAGGAAGATCATGCATCTACGAGGAGCCAAAAAGATATCGGATAGAACGTGAACAGAATATTCTTTATTTACATTTCTTATAAGGGGGAAATTTCTTAAAATGCCATTTAACATCAACTTTTTACAAGACTTAATTGTTACAGTCATTGGTAGTGTAATTGCAGGTCTTGTTTTAGACCATATTACTAATAAAAAAATAAATAAAACTTCATCTAGCAATCCATCTTCTTCCAATGTAAAGGTTGACCTATATACCCCTACTACTATATCCATTCATAACACATCTAGTAATAAATCTTCGCATAATGAAAGCTTATATTTGTCATTTGTAGCATTATACTTCATATTAATGATTGGTCCATTCAAAGATCATAAATCCATTTTTTGCCTTGTATTATTGGGCATTTCATTGGCATTTGAAATAACAATCGTTGAAATTTTATTTAGATATACCAGAAAACATATATTCTTACCAGCATCATACTATGTTAATTTAATTTTTAGTATTGTTGCTATTCTTTTATCCGTTCCACTTATATGGTTCATAGAAAATCCGATAATCACCATCGAGACACTCCAGGCCCAATCACATTTATTATCATTCGGACAGATTGGTGATTTATTAATTACTTCGTACCAACTTATGGGTTTTTCGATATATTTCTTACTTTTAATTCACATTTTATTATGGATTATTAATTTTTACTCTACTCTATATTTGTCTTTTGTAAATCCAGCTAATCATCTGTTTTTTTGGATTTTCTCTCATTCTCATACCTTTAATAATACGCCTTTTAAATATATATCTCTTGGCACTATATATATTTTGCTTTCGTTTTTTACGGGTTCCGGTCTTATGCTAAAGATAATTTTCAATCAAAAACTGAGTATTCCATATTAGATATATGGAATATTGGGTTAATTGTTATAATATCCTTAAATCACCTTGATTCAATTAATCTTGGTTTACATATATACGATTTAACAAACCTACAAAAGTACCAAGGTATTGTTAAACTTAAACAAAAGGAATGGTGAGCATATTATGAATAAAACATTTGAATACGATATTGCATTATCTTTCGCCGGTGAAGATAGAGAAAAAGTTGAACCAATTGCACACTTATTAAAGGACCAAGGTCTCAAAGTTTTTTATGATAATTTTGAAACTTCAAATCTTTGGGGCAAGGATCTTTATCAGTACCTCCAGACAATATACCGTGATAAGGCTCAATACTGCATTATTTTTTGTTCACAAAAATATACCGAAAAAGTATGGACCGTTCATGAATTACGCCAAGCTCAAGAACGGGCTTTTATGCAAAATTCCGAATATATCTTGCCTATAAGGCTTGATAATTCAGAAGTTCCAGGTATTAATACTACTACCGGCTATATCGATTATAATAAATATACAATTGATGAACTTGTCCACTTAATTATAGAAAAATGCAACAAGTCCATTACCATTATCACACAACCCAGTTTAGATAATACCACTTTAACTATACAAACTACTGATAAAAATTTAATATCAATTCCGTTTAACAACATAATATATATCTGCAATTCTAAAAATGGGAAAATTGTAACACTTGCAACAACCTATGGATTATTTTATAGAACCTATAATTTTAAAAATCTTGAAAACAAGCTAGATTTTTATCCATTTATTCATTGCAATAAATCCCTAATTATAAATATAACACATGTAAATTCCCTTAATTCGAAAGAAAAACTTCTGATTATGAAAAATGAATATTCATTTAATATTTCCCCTGAATATTTATCTGACCTTTTAATTTTTTATAACCAGTTTAATCCATAATTATTTTAATATTCTAATCCCTCCATTATTGACATGACATATTATAATGTATATCCAATCTAAATGCGTTTTACAACCTTTAACCGTAAAAAAATTACAGTTACTGTACTATCGCACTTCTCCTATTTCTTTTTGGTATCCTATTGTATAGACTGGGTGACAAAATCGACATTACGACAAAAAATGGATCCATTTTTCCTGGATCCATTTTTGAATCTGTAATAGCTTTCGCTTCCACCATGAAACTTCCTTTATATCCTGAATTATATTTTGTATTTTAATACTATGCTCGGCTTCACTTTTCTGTTGCTGCGGCTTTACCGGATCACATACTCTCTTTATCTCATTCTCATGCAGCTCTTCTGATATTACCTGTTCACCGGTTCTATCTATTGTGGAACATTCCAAATCTATTGATTCCTGGGTTGCAATCACTTTTATTATTAGATTGCCCTGACATGACTTTATTCTTACAAGCCCAATCTGGCGTAATTCCTGCAGAGTACGATGCAGGAGTCGACCTGATATATGTAATTCATGGCAGATATGCTTAATCTGACCATAACACAACCGGTTCTGATTGGATTTATGTATAAGATATGCAAGCAACATTCTCTGCGTCGGTTTCAGCTGTGTTTCATAAATATATTTTAGCTGGTCTATCTTCCGA
>ENA-ORMS01000181-ORMS01000181.1-human-gut-metagenome-genome-assembly--contig:-NODE-181-length-70766-cov-16.835273_pt1 | contig 70766 bp, 51 predicted proteins | sample MGYA00242104_ERZ508997 | MGnify/ENA primary metagenome ERZ508997 (study PRJEB26280, sample SAMEA2338704) | human gut metagenome | biome: human gut; feature: human-associated habitat; material: faeces...
GCATCTACCCAGCTCAATCTTCTACATGGAAGACATCTTCCACCAATAAATTAAAGTATTTAGAAATCCGTAGCATAAACTCGGCAGATGGGGTGCTGTCCCCACGTTCTATCCTGCCGACAGTTTTGGTGCTGAATCCGATAGCAGCGGCAAGGTCATCTTGGTAAATGCCACGCTGTTCTCGGATTTCTCGGATATTATTGGTAACCGCCATAAAAATCCCTTCTTTCAGTTCTATAGAATTTTCTTATTGTCAATTATGCAAAATGATGTGTCCGATAAAAAGGACTTGCAATTTTATCGGTAATGTCCTGTAATAGCAGAAGCATCAGATTTAAGGTATATCTTGATGCAAACGAAGGTAATAATCCCTCTGCAATTTCTTTACTTCCGTGATACAAAATCAAAACTTTTCTCCTTCATCCTATACTGCCTCGGTGTCACTCCATACTTCTGTTTAAATGCCTTGATGAAATGGCTGCAGTCACAAAATCCTGTCTCCTGGCTGATATAAGTTAGGTCAAAATCTGTGAATTGCAATAAGTCCTCCGCTTTTTGCAGTCTTACCGTGAGAATCATCTCCTTGCAGGTCTGTCCATAGTACTCCTTGAATATTGCGGCAAAATACGAATAACTCATATGAAATTTTTCTGCCAGCTCCGCCACCGAGAGATCTTCCTGGTAGTGCTGTGAAATGTACTCAGATACCTCTGTAAATTTTTCGCTTAATACAGTTTCCTTTTTCCTTTTTTTTATCTGAAAGCCTTCCTGCTTCCAGATACGAAGAATTTCTGCCATAAGAAGACAATAATTCGAATGCATAATAATGTCATAACCAAATTGCTTTTCTTCTAACGCCTTCACTGATCCCTGAATCAGCTGCTTCATTTTTTCCTGATTAAATTTCTCTTTCGAAAAATAAACCGATAGCTTCTGCTCCACTGCTGCCATGGCGATCAGACTCGAAATCGGTGGAAGCGCCGAACCGGATATATTCAGATGTGCCGGATCAAATTTCAGGACATAGTAGCGGATTGGAAGTTGTCCTGCTGAATAAATTGCATGAGCCATCTGCGGATAAAATACGATCAGATCTCCCGATTCCAATACATAATTCTCTTCTCCTGCCTCTACATACGCCTTTCCCTCCACCATGTAAAGAATCTCCACAAAATAATGCCAATGTGGAAGAATTGGGAACATCTCAGATGTCTGTGCATCAAATAAAAAGGCTTCATATGGTTTGTTTAATTTGTCTAAACATTCAAAATAAGGTTTCACAGATTATCTCCATCATAGATTTTTACAATTTTATAATAGATTCATTATATCATATCTTTTTTCTGCATGATATGCTTTCAGCAGAAAACATTCAGAAACTATATAATTCGAAAGACAGGAGGTTTTTACCAAAATGAAAATTCAAAATCAATTTGGATATATTAAAGGAATTACATTTGCCCCATTTCACAAACGTGGTTCTCTTTCTACACAGACTGCACGTGATAGTTTTGATTATATGATAGAACACACGGCTGCTGATTTCGTAATCCTTGCTCCTGTAGGGCTACAGGAACACGCACACTCAGAAGAGATTTGTTACACTTCCAGTGCCACATTCTCAGATGAAGAATTAATCAATATGATACGTTATGCAAAAAGCAAGAGCATCCGTGTTGCCCTGAAACCTACCGTCAATTGTAAAAACGGTGTCTGGCGCGCTTACATCAGTTTCTTTGAAAAAGATGTTCCATGTGAACCGAAATGGGAAAACTGGTTTGCCTCTTACACAGAATTCCAGACACACTATGCCAAAATTGCAGAAGCCGAACAATGTGATCTTTTTATTGCAGGATGTGAGATGGTAATGACGGAACACCGCAGTGAAGAATGGAGAAACGTAATCGCTGCGATCCGAAACTATTACCACGGACCTGTTTCCTATAATACCGATAAATATCAGGAAGAAAATGTAACCTGGTGGGATTGTGTCGACATGATCTCCTCCAGCGGATATTATCCGATTGATCAGTGGGAACAGGAACTTGACCGTATTGAAAGGGTCGTTCAGAAGTTCAAGAAACCATTTTTCTTCGCTGAAGCAGGATGCATGTCCAGAAAAGGTTCCTCACTGGTGCCTAACAACTGGGCAATTCAGGGAGCTTTACGTCTGGAGGAACAACCAGACTGGTATCGAGCTATGTTCGAGGCCTGCGCAAAACGCTCATGGGTCAATGGTTTTGCCATGTGGGAATGGGCACCGGTTCTTCCTTCCAGAAGTACTGCGGCAAGAGATACCAGCTACGAAATCTGCAATAAACCGGTACAGGAGGTTATTAAAGACTACTATGGGAGGAACAAAAGAAAATAAAATACAACAAACTTCAGAACAGGATCTCTGGCAGGAAGAAGCTGCCATGATGCACATCTTCAGCCGGAACAGAAAAAATAACCTGCGCACGCTTCTTTCTCTTTTCAAGGGACACTATGGCGCGCTGGTTGGTTCCATTTTCTTTTTCATTATCAAGCATTCCCCAACCTGGGTTCTTCCAATCGTCACAGCTAATATTATCAATGCAGTGACAGACCACAACGGGAATATTACCAAAATTCTGATTCTGAATGGAATGGGTATGTCACTGTAACATACTAACCTTGATTAAAAATACTTGATTTTACAGTATTTGGGGGATGTTACAGTAGATTTTACCAACGATTTACCAAAGCTATTTGAGTAGGGGATAAACTACTCAGGATATGTAAAGAGAAGTATTATAATAGAGTCCTAGCAAAGAAAAAATCCGCAATTTAGCGGATTTTTTTAATACATTCATTAAATAAAAGCAATCTGTTAATCTTATCATCATAAAATTCTTTTTGCTGTTCAATCACAGATTTATCATTATCCTCATAGGCAATTAAATCCATCTGTTGTTTACAATTTAGATAAGAACAAATAGATAATCATATTCCGGCAGGTGCAAAGCTGTATTAATTTGATGCAAGAAATTGTGCAGAGCTGAAAAAACGCATAATAAGCAGAATGAATGGGCAATCCTGAAATTGGAATTGCCCATTTATTATTTTCAATAAATTTCCAAAATATTGCAAGACGTTGGAACAATAATTGTGGATTCAACAGAAAAAATGATATAATCAAAGCAGTTTGACAATTCAAAAAAAGAAAAGGCATACTCCATGGCGACATTTACCCTTGATGGAAAAGGGGGCCTGAAACATATGGGTTTCAAGATAATTATGGAGTATATACAACAGATGTTCAAGGAAGAAATGTGGGAAAATGAAGTCGAGTTGTTTTGAGGAAGGAGGAAGCGGATGTATCTTTTTTATTTGACATTGAAAACCGGAAGCTGCATGATTGCACTTGGGATATTCGTATATTCCGTTGCTTTTCTCTATTGACAATTATGATAGAGAATCCATGGAAAAAGGTAAAATCGTGTTTGAAAGAGATGTTGAGTTAGAATACGCAGTTAGGTATCTGCTGAACCGATAATAGAGTTTTGCCCACGTATCAAGACAAAAATTGCAGAGCTTTAATTAGTGTACCGCAATAGAGAGTTTGGACAGATGGGTAGGGAGTGTGAGGACGAAAAAATGAGTAGTCTTATTTTTCAAAGTTCATATATTGTTATTATACCATCATATTATAAGACGGACATTCATAAACATCCATTTCTGCATTTGTTTGCAGGGAAAAAGAGCTGCAGAATTACAGTGGGTAAAGAAAATATACAGGGGAATATTATTCTGCTTGATTCAAGAGTCAGGCATGCAGTTGAAGTAGGAAACAATTGTGCTTTTTTTCTGCTGATTGATCCCACAAGCATTATTGCGGAACAGATTCGCGAGCAATATATAAAAGGTGGTTCCTACTGCAATGTTTCGGATGATATTGCAGAGATATCAGAAGATATTCACAATTTGCCGGAGAATGAAATTATACGTATTGTTGAAAATATGTTTCTTACCATGGGTATTTCAACAGGAAAAAACAACGTAAGAGATGAAAGGATTGAACTGATAATCAGCAAAGTTATTTCTGGGGAATGGTTAAGTTACAGTGTTAAGCAGATTGCGGAGAAAGTTTTCCTTTCTGAAAGCAGGTTGACGCATTTATTCAAGGAAGAAGCGGGAATTTCGCTAAAAAGTTATATTCTGATGCGCAGAATGGAATATGCATACAGATTGATAAGCACGGGTGGTAAAATTACCTGGGCAGCGCAGGAAAGCGGTTTCTCAAGTTCGGCACATCTTGCATACACTTGTAAGAAATTAACGGGTGTTTCTATTACGGATGTATTAAAATAAACAGAAAAACAGCAGATTTTTGAAAGCAAAAATTTTCCCTTCGGTTATAGTGGCTACTATAGTAGAGAGGAGAAAATTGCTATGAAGTTTATGTATTTTTTTGATGATAAAATAAAGCGCCATATTATGAAAGGAAAAAAATATTGTAATCCGGCAGAAACAGGAAATTATGAATGCGGAATAAGCTGTATCAGGCAGGGGGATGTAAATCTTTGGTTTTATACCAAAAATGGCGTGACAATAGCTGTTGATTCAGGACATTTGAATTATCGTGGTGTTGAAAATTCTTTTCAACAAATAGGTATTAATCCTGAAGAAATTAAACATGTTTTTATTACTCATGCCGATGTGGATCATTGTGGTGGAATTGACACAAGTGGAACAAATATATACCCAAATGCACAAGTGTACCTGGGGAAAGCGGAAAGCGCATACTTGAATGGAAGCATCCATCGTATGACAAAATTAGGGGTGAAGATTAAAAATTGTGTCAGAATTAAAGAAGGATATTACGCCATAGATAACAATGAAAAGTTTGATATCGGAGGCATTAAGGTACAATCTATTCCTACACCCGGACATACTCTGGGGCATACCTGTTATATTGTTGATGATAAGATTTTGTTTACCGGAGATTGTCTTGCCATAAATGAAAAAGGTGGATATAGTTTTTTTGATTTTTTTACCCAATATCCGGATATGAACAAAAAGTCTCTGGTGAAATTGAAGGCATTGATTGATAATGTCCAACACATTCAATTGGAATATGTCTGTACAGGGCATAGTGGTATCAGAAAATATTCTGACGTTATATTTGCACACATTGATGAATCAGCGCAATTTAGTAAAAGAAAGCCATTTGATGATAAAGCACCTTATGATGCTTTCGACCGGTAATCATGAAAAGATTAGTTTGCTAAAATCTTTACTTTTTGAATAAAAGAATGATATAATAAGTAAAGATATATGAGGAGGTTACGGAAGTGATTTCATATGCCGGACTTGAAAAAATTCTGAAAGAAAAAGAAATTGGAAAAACAGAACTCAGTACGGAAGTGGGGTTATCCACGCGCACCGTTGCAAAAATTGCAAAGGGTGAAAAATTATCCGAGCGTAGCCTAAACAGGATTGCCGAGTATTTAAATGTTGCGCCCGAGCTTCTTTGTCGCAAGGAAGCAGATAACAAAATTCTTCAGATATTAAGGGATGAAAAAGAAATACAGCTTTCCGGGGGCCTGTATCATGAACTTCAGGTTAGAATGACCTACAATTCCAATCATATGGAAGGCAGTAAGCTTTCGGAGGATCAGACCAGGCTTATTTTTGAAACGAACACAATTAACGTGGGAGACGGCATCCCTGTGGATGATATTCTGGAAACGGTTCATCATTTCAGAGCGATTGATTATTGCATTGATATTGCAGAGGAGAAACTGACGGAAGAAATCATAAAAAAGCTGCATTACATGCTTAAGCATGATACAAAAGCTGTAGCACTTCCCTGGTTTGCAATAGGAGATTATAAAAAACGTGCGAATGTAGTGGGGGGGAGAGAAACCTCAAAACCTTCAGAAGTTGCCGGAGATATGCGGGCACTTCTTGAAAGATATAATGCCGGGGATAATATTACGATAGAAGATATTATTGAATTTCACGCAGAATTTGAATACATTCATCCTTTTCAGGATGGGAACGGAAGAGTCGGGAGGCTGATAGCTCTAAAAGAATGCCTCAAAAATAACATCATCCCTTTTATTATTGAGGATAGCAAAAAAAGCTTTTATTACAGAGGACTTTCCGAGTGGAGAAGGGAAAAGGGCTGGCTTGTGGATACGTGTCTGGACGGACAGGACACTTTTGTGAAATTACTGGATATGCTGGAAATTCCGCATGAATGAAATGGGTGCGGGACAAATCGGAGGTTTATATGAATTATTTGATAAGAGAATTAAAACAAGATGAAAATAAGGTATTAGATACTTTTTTGTACGAGGCGATTTTTATTCCTGAAGGTGTTCCTGCACCGTCCAAAGATATCATTAACAAACCAGATTTGCAGGTATATGTAAAAGACTTTGGTGAGAACAAAGGAGATTTATGTTTGGTTGCTCAAGTTGCGGATGAGATTGTTGGTGCTGTATGGGTTCGGATTATGAATGATTACGGGCATATAGATAATGAAACACCGTCTTTTGCAATTTCACTTCTTAAAGAGTATAGAAACTATGGTATCGGAACAGAATTAATGAAACAGATGCTAATGAAATTAAAACTAGAAGGATATAAACAAGCATCATTAGCTGTTCAAAAGATGAATTATGCTGTCCATATGTATAGGAAGGTAGGATTTGAAATCGTTGATGAAAATGATGAAGAATATATTATGATTTGTAAATTATAGGAACTTTCAACTTCAAGTTTGTAGAATTAAGAAAATTGGAATTCAACAGGACAAATGAAAGGAATAATATCGTGGACGATAATCAAAGAATGAAAATCAGAAATTTCGGGTATTTAAACCAAGGAGCATTAAAAGGGCAAATTCTTTTTACAGGATCATCCTTAATGGAAATGTTTCCTGTCTGTGAAATTGCACGAAGCCAGGGTATCGAACAAGTGATATATAATCGTGGTGTTGGTGGATTGAATACAGATGAGTTTCTGGAAAATATCGATATATTGCTTTTAGATCTTGAACCATCAAAGATATTTATCAATATCGGAACTAATGATATTACAAAAGAACGATTTGGAAATCAGTGGATGTCACATTTAATGGATAATATCTGCAGAATCATGGAAATTGTCAAATCCCGTATTCCAGATGCGGAAATTTTTATCATGGCGTTTTATCCTGCAAATCTTCACCTGCCATGGCAGACAGAACAATCAATTCAATGGATGAAACTCCGGACTCCTGAAAATCTTACATTATGTAATCATCGATTAAAAGAAATAGCAGAAAAATACGGTTGTCATTATCTTGATTGTAATGAAGCCCTTGTTGATGAACATGGTGAACAGAAATCGGAGTATACCATTGATGGTGTACATATGTATGCAAATGGATATTTGAATGTTTTTGAGTCTTTAAAGTCTTATTTGTAATGCATTCATTAAAGGATAGATTGTGCATTCTGCTTTATAAGTAAGCTAAGGCAGGGCGATAGGATATTGATTTTGAAACGGAAAACATTTTAATCTGATTTTAATCAGACGTTAAACAATCTATGGTATACTCGGCGTAGACATCAGAATGAGAGCGAGGAACAATGTATGGATATGTTACAGTTGATGAAGGAGAGGCACAGTGTGCGGCAATATAAGGATAAGCCAATCGAGCAGGAGAAACGTGCGAAGATCGACAGGCTTATCTCTGAGATAAATTCTGAGAGCGGACTGAGCATGCAGGCGGTCTACGATGAGCCGAACTGTTTTGATTCGTTTATGGCGCATTACGGCAAATTCACAAATGTTTTTAATTATATAGCGATAGTTGGCGCGAAGAACGACCAGGAAAAGGCCGGCTACTACGGTGAAAAGCTGGTGCTTGGATGTCAGGAACTTGGACTTAACACATGCTGGGTTGCAATGTCACATGGTAAGACCAAGGCAGTCATAGGCAAAGGACAGAAACTGCTGATAGTGATTGCCCTTGGGTATGGTGAGAATCAGGGTGTTGCCCACAAGAGCAAAGATATATCAGAAATCAGCAGGGCAGATGTGGAGACAGATTGGTTCACAAAGGGGATGGAGGCGGTGTGTCTGGCACCGACAGCGGTGAACCAGCAGAAGTTCATGTTTGAGCTGAGAGAGGGTGTGGTGACAGCGAAAGCTCCGAGAGGAATCTGCACGAAGATAGATCTTGGAATTGCCAAATACCACTTTGAGGCTGGGAGTGGACACAAATTCTTCACAAAATAATTAGCACTCGCCTATTGACAGTGCTAACAATCAGGTGTATAACATAGTCAAAGATAAGGAAAGGGATTAGAAAGAAGAGAAAGAATCCCGAAAGCTTATCTTGACAATTATTTTGAAAGTAACAGTAAACAAAAAGTCTAAGTGCCTTGGGGTTTCATAAGAAGCCACAATTTCCGACACTTGTTTGAGATTGAAAGGAGAAATGACTTATGTTACCTAGTATTTTTGGAGAAGATTTATTTGATGATTGGATGAATGACTATTTCCCATTTGGAAAGGATTTTGACAAGGAGTTCAGTAAAGCGTTAGCACCTACCGAGCGTGCGCTGTATGGTAAGCATGCAAAGAACATGATGAAGACCGATGTCCGTGAGACAGACGATTCATACGAAGTAGATATGGATCTCCCAGGATTCAATAAAGATGAAGTAAAGGTTCAGCTTGCTGATGGTTACCTGACAATTGAGGCTGCAAAGGGTCTGGATAAGGATGAGAAGGACAAGAAGAGCGGCAAGTATATCAGGCGTGAACGTTATACCGGCAGCATGAGCAGAAGTTTCTATGTCGGTGAAGGAGTTACCCAGGAAGACATTCATGCAAAGTATGAACATGGCGTACTGAAACTGTCGATTCCTAAGAAGGAAGAGCAGAAGAAAGTAGAGAAGAGTAATTACATCGCAATCGAATAATGTAAGAAATGCGAGATTACTTAATAACAGATGACTAATATTCGTAGAGCCCTCCGTGTATCTGCAAGGTGCAGGTATGCGGGGGGCTCTTTTGCTTGCCTGTTCCAGGGACACTCCTCATGACAAAAGAAACGTCCCCATTAAAGTATCAGCCATGAGAACAATATGACAGCCAAAGGCATGGTTATGATACAGAACAAAGTAGTAAATACATTTAAAAGACTGGAGTATGTTGCATCTTTGTTATATACCTGAACCATCTGGGTGATTGTTGAAGCTGATGGCGTGATGGAGGCAAGGTATACTATGAGTAGTAAGGTTCTTCCGTCTGGAATAAATTCGTACACATGACTTACACACATTATAAGCAGCAAAATAGTAGGCCAGATAACGAGCCTGATGGCAGAGAAAAGGTATAGTTTTGCATTCTTCAGGCTGGCCAGAATCGGCGAATCAGCCATCAGCATACCAGTTACTATCATGCTTAGAGGTGCAAGCATATTCCCGATGTCATTTATCGGGGCAAGGATGACGGCTGGCAGTTTTATTTTGCAGAAAAATAGCAGGAGACCTGCTATTATGGCTAATACATTTATATTGGATATTATCTTTTTCCATTCCAGGTGTGGCTTTTCGGAGAGCATTGTGCTGCAGTGTGTCCAGAGAAATATCAGTTGTACAGACATAAATGCGCATGAATACAGTACATAGTCGGAACCCAGAATAGCACTTACAAGTGGGATAATCATATTTCCCGAGTTGGAATACATGACAGTTGCACATTCAACCGGGGTCCAGTGCCAAAATTTCCTTCCGATATTTATAAAAATCAAAAGCAGAACATGTATAATGACCGCAATGACAGCGGAAAATAACAGTCCCTGCAGTTTTTCTTTTGTAAAATCAATCTCAAATGAACCAATTATGGCACAGGGCATCACCAGGTATACCACGATGATAGATAATATCCGGCTGTCAGATGATTTTAATATATTTTTGTTGACAAGAATAAAACCAAGCAGGATCATAATAAAAAAGTTAATAAGCTTTCCGAGCAAAATTATACTTATCTGCATAGCGATTACCTCTTTTTGTTTCTGTATTATAATACTATTCCTCTAAAAAAACATCCCTGAATGCTGACTTGTCAAAAATACAAGAATGCGATAAAATATGTGCAATTTGTAGAGAACTTGTAAATAGCATCCAAAATAAGGAGAGATGACATACTATGAATTCGCGTAAAAACCATGATAAAAAGCTTATGTTGCCGGTTCTCATTTTTCTGGTTGGCTGTCTGGTTTTGGCAGTAGTTTTATATCATTCATATAGATCAAATTATAAACAGGTACGTAATGTCACAGCGCTTAATGCCGCAACATATGCAGAACGACTACAGAATGACATGAACCGTGGAGTTGCAATTACAGATACACTTGAAGAGATAGCAATCAGCGAAAATGGGAAAATTGACAATTTTCAAAAAGTTGCTCGGGATCTGATGGCAGATTTTATTCAGAGCATACAGATTGCGCCTGACGGTGTTGTCACAGATATATATCCGGAGGCAGGGAATGAAGCTGGAAAGATAGATTTGATGCATGATGAAAGTCGTGGAGAGATATGCCGCTATGGAAGAGATAAAAATATAGTCACGATGCAGGGGCCTTTTGATTTAAAACAGGGGGGGCAGGGCATGGCGATTAGAAATCCTGTATATCTGGAGGGGGCAGATGGCTCTCCAGTATTTTGGGGATTTACCATAGTAATTATACGTGTTCCGGAGATATTTACAGAATCAATTCAGGCACTCACAAAATTCGGTTATGATTACTCCCTGACAAAGACAGTTTCCCCTTTGTCTGATGATACAGAGATAGTATCATCATCCGGAAATATTATGAAGAATCCGATTACATTTGAGTTTGAATTTTGCGGCAGTCTATTTGATTTTGAGGTAATGCCTGCTGATGGCTGGAGTCACGGGTGGAATGTATTTCCGCAGCTGTTTTTGGGAATATGTGTTATTTTGCTCTTAACTGGATTAACGGTGGTCATCCTTGTGATTGAGAGACATCGAGATACATTAAAAAAAATGGCGATAACAGATCCGCTGACCGGACTCTTGAATCGTAAGGGGTTTGACGAACAGCTCAAAAAGGTTATGCAGGGCGATCTTCATATTCATTGCGTGGGTATACAGATGGATATTGATGATTTTAAATTTATAAATGATATGTATGGTCATGTAGTTGGAGATGCCGCACTGAAAAGTCTTGCACAGGACATGCAGAGCTATTTCAATGATAATTCTATTATTTGCAGAAATGGCGGTGATGAGTTCTCTGCCATTCTGGTTGACACAACGGAGGAAGAGACAAGAAAGAAAATAGAACAATTTACTCTTCAGCCACGGTATATAACATATAATGGTGGGGAGCATCCATTTTACATTTCTCTTGGGTATGCAGAATATCCAAAAGATTGTGAAGATGTTTCGGAGCTTATCAGATGCGCGGATATGGCACTTTACGCGGTAAAACTTCGTGAAAAGCATAATTGCAGTCCTTATCGAGGAGCTCATAAGATGCAGCACAGAAGCCAGCTTGGGTTTGCACTTCAGGATGTATCAAAGAATCTTCCGGGAGCTTTCCTTATATATATAGCTGATCCCGAAAATGATAATATTTTATTTGCAAATCGTGAACTGATAGAATTTGCTGGCTGCAGGGATTTTGATGATTTTCTGGATTACACAGATCATAGATTCAGAAACCTGATCCATCCAGACGAACGGGATTCTGTTGAGACCAGCATCTGGAAACAGATTTATGCAAAGACCAGTGGAAATAATGACTATGTAAGGTTCCATTTTGCAAAAAAAGATGGAACATATCTTCCTGTTCTTGATCACGGAAGAATTGTGGAAAACCGTTATTATGGAAATGTATTCTACGTTTTGATCATGGACTGCGCTCTGGTTGAATCTTATTATGATAACAAAATAGGTCTGGAAACTGTGCCGGAATAGCGGATTGGCTATTCCGGGAAAAGATCACAAATTCTTCACAAAATAATTAGCACTCGCCTCTTGACAGCGCTAACAATCAGGTGTATAACATAGTCAAAGATAAGGAAAGGGATTAGAAAGAAGAGAAAGAATCCCGAAAGCTTATCTTGACAATTATTTTGAAAGTAACAGTAAACAAAAAGTCTAAGTGCCTTGGGGTTTCATAAGAAGCCACAATTTCCGACACTTGTTTGAGATTGAAAGGAGAAATGACTTATGTTACCTAGTATTTTTGGAGAAGATTTATTTGATGATTGGATGAATGACTATTTCCCATTTGGAAAGGATTTTGACAAGGAGTTCAGTAAAGCGTTAGCACCTACCGAGCGTGCGCTGTATGGTAAGCATGCAAAGAACATGATGAAGACCGATGTCCGTGAGACAGACGATTCATACGAAGTAGATATGGATCTCCCAGGATTCAATAAAGATGAAGTAAAGGTTCAGCTTGCTGATGGTTACCTGACAATTGAGGCTGCAAAGGGTCTGGATAAGGATGAGAAGGACAAGAAGAGCGGCAAGTATATCAGGCGTGAACGTTATACCGGCAGCATGAGCAGAAGTTTCTATGTCGGTGAAGGAGTTACCCAGGAAGACATTCATGCAAAGTATGAACATGGCGTACTGAAACTGTCGATTCCTAAGAAGGAAGAGCAGAAGAAAGTAGAGAAGAGTAATTACATCGCAATCGAATAATGTAAGAAATGCGAGATTACTTAATAACAGATGACTAATATTCGTAGAGCCCTCCGTGTATCTGCAAGGTGCAGGTATGCGGGGGGCTCTTTTGCGTTTTGTAATTAGATGCAAATGAGCATTGTTCCAGTGAAAGTGGAAAAATATTATGACTATTTTGGCTGAAATATTGTAAATGTTGGTAAACTTTTTCATTGATATTTACACAGAATATCTCTAAAAATGTTGAAATGGTACTTGATTTATTTGATAATGGTGATAGAGACTGGTGATTGAGGACTTGCGGTGAAACGTTATTCAATAAAGGGGGATTTATATGTTCGATTTTCAGCAAATGTATAGAGAAAAGCTGCGTACACCGGAGGCTGCGGTGGAGTGTGTCAAGGATGGAGACTGGGTCGATTACACATCGTCCCTTGGAAAACCTGTACTACTTGACAGAGCACTGGCAAAGCGGAGAGATGAGCTGCACGATGTGAAGATCAGGGGCAATCTGATGGCTGGGCCTATAGAGGTTGCAGAGTGTGATGACAGTCAGGAGCATTTTGTGTATCATAGCTGGCACTGTTCGCAGTACGAGAGAAAGCTGTGCGATGAGGGCAAATGCTATTATATACCGATGGTGTTTCACAACAATGCGGCTTATTATGAGTATTTCCTCCATGTGAATGTGGTCATGGTGTCGGTGGGACCTATGGACAAGCATGGTTATTTTAACTTTTCGGTGAATACCGGTGTAGCTGCCCCTATTGCCAGGAAGGCGGACATCGTGATAGTTGAGGTGAATGAGCACATGCCTAAGATACGCGGTGGATATGACGAGTGTATTCACATATCGGATGTGGATATGATCGTAGAGGGGGAGCACGAGCCATTTGCAGATGTGAAAACACAGGCACCGCGGGAGGTTGACCGGAAGATAGCGGAGCTGCTTATTCCGTATATTGTGGACGGTTCAACACTGCAGCTCGGTATCGGAGGAATGCCAAATGCGGTGGGTGAGATGCTGGCTCAGTCGGATCTCAAGGATCTTGCCATGCACACGGAGCTCTGCTCGGATGCATATCTAGCCCTGTACAAGGCGGGCAAGCTGACAAACAAATACAAGAACATAGATCGTGGAAAGGGTGTATTTGGCTGTGCCATCGGTTCAAATGAGCTGTATGAGTGGCTGGACGACAATCCTGGAATCGCTGCATATCCACTCGAGTACGTGAACAGACCGTATGTCATATCGCAGATAGACAACATGGTATCCATAAACAGCTGCGTGGCGGTGGATTTGTACGGACAGGTTGCGGCGGAGAGCAGTGGTTCACGCCAGATCAGCGGAACCGGCGGACAGCTCGATTTCCTGATCGGAGCCTCGGGCTCCCGTGGCGGCAAGGCGTTTATCTGCATGAGTTCCACACACACCGACAGGAATGGGGTGAAGCATTCCAGGGTAAAACCGCAGTTCAACGGAGATATCATCACCTCGCCGAGAAGTCAGGTGTACTTTCTGGCAACAGAGTACGGCGTGATAAATCTTGAGGGGCGTTCCACATGGGAGAGAGCGGAGGCACTGATATCCATAGCACATCCTGATTTCCGGGACATGCTGATAAAGGAGGCACAGGAGAGAAAGATCTGGCGTAGGTCGAATAAGAGATGAGAAGGTTATTTGACATAGACATAAAGGACTACGAAGCGGGCTATAGTACTCCGCAGACAGAAGAGTGACAAATCGGCTTATACTATATTTGAGCAGGAAAACTTCTATTATATATGTGATGTTGAAAACACGAATATAGGACAGGAACTTGATGAATATGAGCGAGAGGCGGGATTTGTGCTAAGAGTCTTGCCAATCGATGAGGCGATATGTGCAAATGACGAGTATCACAGTGAGAATTATTTCGATGAGGTTATGATAAAGAGGGAGCTACGTGTTCTTCAAATGGTGAAGAAACATATGAAACTATAGACGCATCGGATTATGTGTAAAATTTTATGTGGGCTGATACTTAGAAACAGGGGAAATTGGGAATTTAAAAGTGGGGCTGCGGATGAAAGGAAAATCAAAAAAACAAAAAAGTAGAAATACGAAAAAGCAGAAATATATAAAATTGACAATTGCTCTGAGTATAGTGATTGTCATAATATTGTTCTGCAATTTTCAGAACAAACACCTTGAAACCACACATTATACATATGCGGCAGAGCAGCTTGGTGTGGATCTTGATGGCTATCGGATAGTTCAGATATCGGATCTGCACAATGCAAAGTTTGGCAAGAATAACCAGAAACTGGTGGACAGGATAAGAGAATGTGCACCGGATATGATCGCCCTGACCGGAGATCTTGTGGACTCAAATCACACAGATGTAGACCGCGCAGTCCAATTTGTGGATGAGATCGTGAAAATATGTCCGGTATACTATGTCACAGGCAATCATGAATATTGGCTTGAGAAATCTGAATATGACGAGCTTATGGATGGGCTTATCGGTGCCGGGGTGGTTATTCTGGATGATCAGGTTGTGGAGATATCCAGGGGTGATGCAAAGTTCAGGCTGGTTGGACTGGACGACAGAAGCCTTTCGGATGGTACACTGGAGGCGTTGCTTAGTGACGAAAGTATTAGGAATGATCAAGCTGAACAGAAGGAAGAGATCGCTGATAATGAAAAGATTCATGATATGGTGCAGGAAGATCCTGAGGATGAAATACAGGATGTTGTGCAGGAAAACGCTGAGAATAACACTCATAATGTGGTGCATGAGGACTCAGATGAAAGAGAATTCACAGTTGTTCTTGCACATGAGCCGCAATACCTTGCCAGGTATGCCGGCACCGGTGTTGATCTCGTGCTTTCCGGACATGCCCACGGCGGACAGTTCAGACTGCCGGTTGTCGGCGGGATAGTGGCTCCGGATCAGGGATTTCTTCCAGGATATACAGCAGGTGAATATTATATGAATGGCACCGAGATGATAGTCAGCCGCGGCCTTGGCAACAGCGTGATACCTGTGAGGTTGTTTAACTATCCGGAGATCGTGTGCGTGGAGCTGGTGGGGAAGTAGAGGAGTTGTTTCATGGCTAAATTATGTAAGTGGACTTAAAGGTTTTATGTTTTCACCCAAATGGTTATATTAGGGTGAAAATATAAAAAAATATCACCTGCAATGGAAAAAGTCTCAAAAAGATACAAAAATTTGCAACCATGTATCTTTTCGAGACTTTTTTGCACATAAGTGATAATTTTGTGCTCTAAATAGCTGAGAATTTGAAAAAAGATAAAATCCGCTAACGAGTTGTCGCTTATGAATAAGTCAAATGGTTTGTTCAACAAACATCAGCGAAGAAGTTGGAGCTATCGCAGCCTGTCGTCCACTTCCACCTTGAAGGGAAGCTTGCTTAGAATGTCATGTTCAAGATCAATTCCCGGGTACACCTCAATGAGCTTAAGTCCCTTTTCAGTGAGCTCAAATACGCATCGTTCTGTGACGTATATAACCCTCTGCCTGTTTGCCAGCGCACGTTTTCCTGAGAAACTGATGCTTCTGACATCGTTTACGAACTTAGGAATGCTTCCCTCGTTTTTGATGGTCACGATGCCGTCATTGTCCTCCACGGCAAGCCCCTTCGTGTCAAATGTGAGACAGAATACAACGGCCTTGGTCTTGGCGGTGATATTTGCAAATCCGCCTACACCGGCAAATGCGCCAGGTCCTTTGTGGGCGTTTACATTTCCGAACCTGTCAACCTCGATTCCGCCCATGAAACAGATATCAAGACCGCCATTGTTGTAGAGATCAAACTGGTTTGCCATGTCATATATGGAGTCTGCGCCGATAACAGCGCCGAACACCTTGCCCGATGCAGGAAATCCGCCTACACCTCCGGATTCTACGGTCAGGGTTATCTTGTCCAGAATACCGTTCTCTCTGGCATACTTGGATACAGTCTCCGGAATTCCAACACCTATGTTGACTATATCGTCCGGTTTCAATTCCAGAGCAGCCCTTCTTCCAATGATCTCTGCGCTTGTATTGACGACATTCTTTGTCTTGGTACGACCGGAAAGCATCTCAGCCCAGTCCTGCCACTGTGAATATGGAATCTCAAAACTTCCTGTCAGGGATTCGTATGATGCGTGTCTTGGCTCCGGCGGTATCTCAACGATAGCGTCAACCAGACATCCCGGAATGATGGTATTGTGAGGTCTTGATGGCCTTGCCACAAGTCTGTCAACCTGCACGATGACCTTTCCGCCATTTGCCTTTACGGCCTGACAGATAGACAGCGCATCTCCTGCGGTAAACAGATCCTCAAATGAGATGTTGCCCTTGCGGTCGGCAGCAGTTCCCTTGATGATAGCCACGTTGATAAGCGGCAGCTTGTAGTAGAGGAATTCCTCACCGTCCAGCTCAACGTATTTTACAAGTGAGTCGTCCTTTGATATGTTGTTGATTCCCGGTCCCTCAAGTCTCGGATCGACAAATATATCCAGCCCGACCTTGGAGAGTGCTCCCGGAAGTCCGCCGGCCTGCGCACGTATTGCGTGTGATATACAGCCGAGTGGGAGATTGTATGCCTCAAATCTGTCCTCAAGGACAAGCTTCTTGGTGCTGTACATGGCACCGAAATGTCCACAGATGATCTTGTCAACGGCGCCGTCTCTTATGTATCCCTCTGCCGCCTTGTTCTCATCCCACGCACCAAAGCCCGCGCTTGATATAGCTGTGAGGTGCTTCGGTGAACCTGTCCTCTGGTATCTTTTATATAATGCCTCGTGAAGCTCGATTGGAATATCTATGCCGAGAAATGAGTTGAGTGCGATCACATCTCCGTCATTTATAAGATCCATTGCCTCGTCGGCGGTCATTATCTGGTACATTTGTTCTATCCTTTCGTTTATATAAAAATCAATCAAAATCTGCTATGAATTTATTAGCAGGTTACAATATGATAACATTCTTTGTAAGAGTTCTGTATCCTTGTTCTGACATAAATCAACAAGGGCAAAGAGCTCAGGATTCTTGTTTTTGTCAATTACGATTTGTGTCGCGGCCGGAGAATCCGAAAGACCGGTCAAATATTCAACAGATGTGTTAAAACATTGAGCAATAATTTCCAGCGTTTGCTGAGATGGGACTCTCTCTCCGTACTCATATCTGCAATATCCTATTTTGGAAAGATTGAGTCTCCTGGATGCTTCAGCCATAGTAATTCCCATATTTTCTCTCACAATTTTTAATCGTTCTGGAATTAATTTAGCAGACATTATTATTCCTCCTAGACTAAATATTGACAGTAACCATTGGATAATATAAAATAGATATATCCAATGGTTACTATACAACAAATAATAGCCTTATTCAACATTTAATATAGAATAGAGGGAGATATATAATATGCGAAATGAGGACAAGTTAATAAAAGTAGCACATTATAACACTAAACTCAATTCAGTATTAGGTTTTGATTATAGTGCTTTTACAATTTATAGATCTAAGGGATTGTTGACACATCTTATTAAAAGAAAGCATTTTGTTGCTGCAAAATACATTGATCGTTTAGATGATATAATTAGTCATCCAGACTATGCAGGATGTTATAATGGAAATATAGAGTTGGTTAAATGTTATAATGACAATATTTTTGTTTCAATCAAATTAGATGAAAAGGAATCAAAATATTATATTGCTACAGTATTTGATGTAAAAAAAGGAAAAATAGATTCATATGTAAAGTCAGGCAGATTGGTGCCGATATGTAGTAATATATTTGGTTAGATAAGATATCTTGACTTTATCGGTAAGCAATGGTATCATCATTGTATACATTTGACAAGCAGGAAAGGCACCCTGCGCTCCCTCGGGAACCTGATATGATGGATACGCCGCCCATCCAAATGTAAACATTAAATACTTAAAAATGTCAGATAAATATGAGCAATGATTTGGAGCTTATATCTATCTGACATTTTTAATTTGCGTCAGCAACGAGCTAAAGCGTGCTGCTCCTTGTTCCCTAATCAGGATACTTGATCAGATCGTACATCTTACCATAAGCGCCCATATCGCGCACACCCTCAAGCTCCATGCCGAGATGCATGTATTTGTCGCACTTTGACTTGGCATCCGTCTCAAGGATGACTGGAACGTGCAACCTGTTTCCCTCAGAGAAAGCCATGTCCAGAACTTTTCTCATGTATCCCTGTCCCTGGTATTGTTCGCGGACGCAGACCATGCCGACGAATATAAAATCTTTCTTCTCTTTCTTCATTCGATCTTGAAGGGATTTTCCTCCCTTGGACAGAGCTTTTCCCATGCAGATCATTTCTTTAAGGCTCATGTTGTGAAACAGAGCTTTGAGGATAGCCATGCCCGCCTTGAGATTTATTTTCTGTCCTGGCAGGGTATAGGCGATATACCCCTCGCCGCGTTCGCTGGTCGCGTAGAGCATTTGCCCTTCAAATGCCATACGAACGTAGCCGGCTATGTAATTTGCTACGGCTTCTTTGCTGCTGTAGAACACTCCCATACCTGTTTCCTGCCCATAGTCGTAATATCCAAACGCATGGCCGATATCCTCGGCTGCCTGCGCATCCCATTTTGTTATCTTCATTGTATTTTCTCCGTTCGATAATTATATTGTATTTTCTAATTTGATTTATATGGTTAGACATACCTAACCATAATCATATTATCATATATAGAGTGAAAATAAAACTATGATCTCATTCAGGATGACATGATAGAAATATATGAATATATGAAGATGTGAAGGATGTCGATGTCATAGTGTTTGCATATGGAATGCCTTACATATAGAATGTTACTACTAAAACAATACATTTGTATTAAATTAGCATAAATCAAGTATTATGATTTATAAAGAAGCGATGAAGTTGCATATTATTACCAGGAGGCGCATGAGAATGGCGAGCACAATACAGGTAAGGGCAGACAAGAATCTTAAGTCAAAAGCAGATAAATTATTTCATGATCTTGGAACAGACACTACGACAGCTATAAGAATTTTTCTTACCCAAGCAGTTGCAAATAATGGATTTCCATTTGAGATAAAAAGGTTTGTTACAGATCCATATGTGGCAATGACAGAGGAACAGATGATAGACAAACTGGCGAAGTCAAAACAACATGCTGAAAAAGGTGAATGTCGTGATGCCGATGTTGTGATAGATGATATGAGGAAGAAAGCATCCATTAAAGAGGTTGGCAGACAGCAGCTGCGTTCCTGGGGTGTTTTGATTGAACGTGATGGAAAAGATTATCCGTCCAATGCCTTTGCTATTTTGACAGGCAATGGTGGACTTCATGTTGCAACGCAATGTGGTGTGTTCAAAGGTACAACGAAAGCGGTATTTGTTGACCGTAGAGAATATACTGGTCCGCTTTGGGAGCAGATAGATGAAGCATTTCAGTTTGTTCTGAGAAATATTCATCTGGGTGCTACCATTGTGGGAATTTATCACCAGGATATTTATGAGATTCCACCGGATGCCATTCGTGAGTTGATTATCAATGCCATGGTACATCGTAGTTATCTGGATCATGGTACAATACAGGTTGCAGTATATGACAACCGATTGGAAATCACTTCTCCAGGAAAGCTGCCAATGGGACAAACGATGGAGCGTATGAAAGAAGGCTATTCCAAAATCAGAAATGAAGCCCTTGCCCATGCGTTTGCCTATATGAACCTGATTGAGCATTGGGGAAGCGGCATTCCGAGAATTATTGATAAAGTAAAAGCTGCCGGACTGCAGGAGCCGGAGTTTATTGGTGGCGAAGTTGATTTGCGTATTAATATTTATCGAGGTCAGGTTGACGGCACTGTTGACCTCAAAGACCTCAATAACGCCATTAAAGTACCAGATACTATTGATAAAATGCCAGATAGTGGCAATGAAGTGCCGGATAAAACAGAAATAGTGCCAGATACTATGAAAAAAATGCCGGATAGTGACAATGAAGTGCCAGATACGACAGAGAAAATGCCGGATAGTGAACAGGAACAACAAATCTATAAATATGTATTGGAAAATGGCTCTATTACTACTGCTGAAACAGTAGAGATTTTAGATGTAAAACATCGTAGAGCCAGAGCTGTCTTGCTGAATATGGTTAAGGACGGTTATTTGAGAAAAGAGGGTGCGGCACGAAGCACTATTTATGTAAAAAATATGGAAGGGAGATAATGCAGCATGGATACAGACAAAGTAATACAGGACTTGAACCGCAGGTTTGCTGTACCTCTGCCTGAGTTTTACCAGCGTCGTATCATTTTCTGGTACGATGAAGATAAGGAATTTGAGGATAAACTGGATGAAGTGGTTTTGGAAAATGCAAAGGTGATTGCGCTGACAGGAAATAATGCGTTTTCTGTAAAAAAACTACTTTCAGTAGATGATATGACCACAAATTATCTGGTTTGTGGAACAGAGTAATGTAGAGATTGGTGGACGCAGTGGATTCATCTTCAATACAAAGCATGGGCGTCCGATCATGCCGGCGGGAGTGAACAGCTTTCTGAAAAATATTGTCAATGCCTATAATAAGAAAGAAAGCAAACTGGCAGAAGAAGAGAAGCGAGAGCCGGAGCTGATGCTTCCTATTTCATCGCATACCCTTCGTCATACGGGATGTACTAGACTGGGTGAGAATAATGTCAATCCCAAAGTTATGCAGTATGTGATGGGCCATTCAGATGCACAGATCACAATGAATGGCTACAATCATATTGCAGAGAAGTCTCACGTGGAAAATGATATGTCTAAAATGAATCTGCCGGAAACCGTACCTGCTGTGGTATAAACCAGAAGTCGTTGTTGTAAAATGTGGTAAGAAAATCAGACGAATATATTTTTGCAAGAATTTGTCGTAAAAATGTGGTCAAACCAAGAAAATTGAGTGCGAAAGCAAGTGAAAAATCCCTGTGAAGCCCATAAAATAAGGGCTTCACAAATTCTTCACAAAATAATTAGCACTCAATACTTGACATTGCTAATAAAGAGGACTATAACATAGTCAAAGATAAGAAAAGGATAGCACAACCGGTGGTGCAGATGACCGTTCGGCATATGCACTGCAGATTTCTGTTATATAACATTTTAGGAAAACAGAAAGGAAGTGTTCAAAATGGATAAAAACCCAAAGCATCCATTGAAGAAAAAGAAAGTAGTTCAGAAGGTATATGCGACAGCAAATCATAACGCTGCAGCAGCTGAAGAACCAGCTACACCAAAGTCAAAAAAGCATAAGTAGTGATATGAGATGAAAGTCCCCCGTATCTGCGAAAGGCAGGTATGGGGGATTTTATGTTATATGGGGATTTGTACGGCTATATATCCGCGATTTATAAAAACATCCGCAATATATCAACTGCACTTTGATATATTGCGGATAATATTGTATAATATGCGTAATAAGGAGATATAGTATATAGAGGTGATGTTTGCCAGGATGTTGTCAGATGATTGGAGATGTGAAAATGAAAAGTTGTAAGCAGATAGCGCGGGAGTGGAATTTGTCAGAACGGACTATAAATGATCTGTGTAAAAAAGGCAAGATAAGTGGCGCGATAAAAAGTGGAAGAAGATGGCAGATCCCAGATAATGCGGTAAGACCAGAGGATGGCAGAGTTTCCAATAGAAGGTACATAAAGAAAAAAGATACTTGTGAAAAGAAATCATTACCAATTGGTATTTCAGATTATGTAAGGGCACAGTCGGAGTATTATTATGTTGATAAAACTATGCTGATAAAGGAGTTTCTAGACAGAAAACCGCTGGTATCATTATTTACTAGACCCAGGAGATTTGGAAAAACTTTAAACATGGATATGTTAAGAGTGTTTTTTGAGATATCAGAGGATGACACCTCCAGATATTTTAAGGATAAAGCAATCTGGAAGTGCGGTGAAGAATACCAATCTCATCAGGGAAAATATCCTGTTATATTTCTTACTTTTAAAGATGTGAAATTCGATACATGGGAGGCTACAATTGGAAAGATAAGAGGGCTTGTCCAGGAGGAGTATGGAAGGCATCAGGAGATTATAGACAGTGATAAGATATCGGCCTATGAAAAAAAATACTTTGAGAAAATGCTCGATGGAACGGCAAATGAGGTAGAACTTACGTCTGCGCTTGATAAATTGTCCAAAATGCTGGATGCTTATTATGGTAAAGCACCTGTAATCATTATTGATGAATACGATACACCGATACAGGAGGGGTACGCAAAGGACTTCTATGAAGAGATTATAGGATTTATGAGAAATTTCTTTTCGGGAGCATTTAAGGATAATAAGAATCTTTCATTTGGCTTTCTGACAGGTATTCTTAGGATTGCGCAGGAAAGTATATTTAGTGGACTTAACAATCTTACTGTCAATTCTGTTATGGATGATGAGTATGACAGGTATTTTGGATTTACCAGTGAAGAAGTAGAAACTATGCTTGGGTATTATGGTGTGCCTGAAAAGAAAGCAGAACTCGCGGAATGGTATGATGGATATTTGTTTGGAAACGAAGAAATATATAATCCTTGGTCGGTTATTAATTATATTTCCAGAGACTGTAAACCTCAGGCGTATTGGGTAAATACTGGAAAAAATGAAATACTTGACGATGTTTTGAAAAACGCCACAGATGATATTTCTGAAAGTTTATATTCATTATTACAGGAGAAAAGGGTCATTGCGAAAATTGATCAGAATGTTGTATACAGATCACTGGCAGAGGATCCGGCAAATATCTACAGTTTGTTGCTGGTGGCAGGATACTTGAAAACTCCTCAAAAAGAACTCCAGGCAGACGGTTCATATCTATGTGAGGTTTCTATTCCGAATAAAGAGATAGCGGCGGTCTATAAAAGCGAAATTTTGTCACATTTGCTGCAGGTCGGTGCAATCACCCGGACAACTGCTAATAAAATAGCTGAAAGTCTGTATGCCAATGATTTCGTAAAATTGGAGCATGCAATAGGCGAGTATATGGATGAGGCAATAAGCTTTTATGATGCTGGGGCGGAAGAATTCTATCACGGATTAGTTCTTGGGCTTATAGCTATGATGGATAATCAGTATAAGATCAAATCCAACCGGGAGTCAGGTGATGGAAGATATGACATATGCATGTTCCCAAGGGGTGAAAGATATCCAGGTATAATAATGGAACTTAAGTGGAAGAAGAATCTGGGAAAAGATGCGCTTGACAAATTGGCCGATGAAGCTCTGTATCAGATTAGTGACAGAAGATATGATGTTCAGATGGCAAGGGATGGAATCAAAAAGATATTGAAGATAGGCATAGCTTTTTCGGGGAAAAGCGTATGTGTGGAAAGCGAAAACAGTAATATATCTATATAGAAAGGATGGTGCAGGATGAGTTACGTAGAATTTCGAGATGTAAAGAAAGTATACAAGACAGGTGAGGTGGAGATCAATGCTCTCCGCGATGTGAATTTTGAGATAGAAAAGGGAGAGTTCTGCGTCATAGTCGGAGCCTCCGGTGCGGGCAAGACTACTATCTTGAATATACTTGGTGGTATGGACACTCTGACAAGTGGCAGTGTGAAGCTGGATGGCAGAGAGATATCAACTCTGAATAAGAGGCAGCTCACGGCATACAGAAGGTATGATGTGGGATTCGTGTTCCAGTTCTACAATCTGGTACAGAACCTCACAGCACTTGAAAATGTGGAGCTGGCGGCACAGATCTGTAAGGAACCGCTGGATGCGGCAACGGTTCTGAAGCAGGTGGGACTAGAGGATCGTATGGCGAACTTCCCGGCACAGCTCTCCGGAGGTGAGCAGCAGAGAGTTGCCATAGCAAGGGCACTTGCAAAGAATCCAAAGCTTCTGCTCTGTGATGAGCCGACCGGAGCTCTGGATTACAACACGGGCAAGGCTGTGTTGAAGCTCCTTCAGGATACATGCAGAAATACGGGAACGACAGTTATAGTCATAACACACAATCAGGCACTCACAGCCATGGCGGACAGAGTCATCACGGTTAAGAGCGGAACTGTGGAGAAAGTGGTTATGAATGATAACATCAGGAACGTTGAAGATCTGGAATGGTAGGTGGCCTATGAAATCAATGATGAGACGCACGACATTTCGTGAGATAAAAAATACATTTGGAAGATTTGCAGCCATTATGGCGATCATAGCCCTGGGCGTGGGATTCTTCTCGGGGCTCAAGATGACGAAGCCGGATATGATGAATACCATATCAAAATTCCTTGACGAGGAAAATTTCTATGATCTGCATCTTCTGTCAACTCTGGGATACACGGATGATGACGTGGATTCATTTGCCGGGGAGAAGGATGTGTTGTACGCAGAGGGCGGTTACAGCCTGGACGTCCTATACAAGAACCAGGGTGAAAATGACAGGGTGTTGAAGACTATGTCAGTTCCGGAAAACATCAACAGACTGAGTCTTGTGGACGGACGTATGCCGGAAAAGGAAGATGAATGTGTTGTAGATGCCAAGATGGACAGTATAAAGATAGGTGATGTCATAGAGGTGGCAGATGACGATACTGCAGAAGGCAAGTCTGATGGGAAAACAGACAGTGATATCGCTGACCTGGGAAACGAAGGTGAGGGCAGCAGTACACAGGATATACTGAAGGTGAAGAAGTTCACAGTTGTCGGAACTGTCAACTCCCCTCTTTATATTAATTTTGAAAGAGGAACCACAACCCTTGGAAATGGTAAGATCGCGGGCTTTGTATATGTCAGTCCTGAAGCATTTGACAGTGAATGCTACACCGATGTATATGTGAAATTTGACAGAAAGTTTGATCTGTATGCCGATGAGTATGAAGACTATATAGACAACAGGAAAGACGAATGGGAGTCAATATGTAAGGCCAGTGTACTGGACAGATATAAGGATATCCTCATGGCAAAGGGTATGACGGAGGATATGGTGAAGGACATAACGCTGGATGATGCAGATGGCGTGAACTATTACATACTCGGCAGGAAGACGAATATCGGATATGTCTGCTTTGAGAGCGATTCAGACATAGTGAATGGAGTTGCAAAGGTATTTCCGGTATTCTTCATATTGGTTGCTGTGCTCGTGTGTATGACTACCATGAACAGAATGGTTGAGGAGCAGCGCTCTATGATAGGTATGCTGAAGGCTCTAGGCTATGGCAAGGCGGCGATCATGGGAAAATATATGATCTATTCGGGAACTGCGGCTGTAGTAGGATGTGCAGGTGGATATCTTATAGGTACATATGTATTTCCGGAGGTTATCTGGTATGCATATCATATGATGTATATACATGTGCCACTTGAGAGAACCACAGACTGGACGCTGGTTATTGGCGTGCTGGCAGCATCCCTTTTGTGCACTGTAGGTACAACCTGGTTTTCCTGTAGATACGAGCTTTCTGAGACTGCTGCAAGTCTTATGAGGCCTAAGGCTCCGAAACCTGGCAAGAGGGTGTTCCTTGAGCATATCCCATTTATATGGAAGAGACTGAAATTTCTGAGAAAGGTAAGTGTCAGAAATGTATTCAGATATAAGAAACGTTTTTTTATGATGATAATAGGAATAAGCGGCTGTACTGCGCTGCTACTCACAGGCTTTGGAATAAACGATTCCATAAGCGGATTTGCGGATAATCAGTATGGGAAGATACAGGTCGGAGATGGAGTGATAACGCTGAATACATCGATTGCGGGTGATAGAGAAGATGAGCGCTTCAGTAGTCTGAAAGACCGGCTGGAGGAGGATACCTCCTGCTATGATCTCGTCAGTGAATCTACCTGGGATCTGGTGCATGATGGCGGTGTAAAGTCCGTGAACATGGTCATCATGGAAGAACCTGAGCACGTCGACAGATATATGAAGTTTGCGGATAAAGATGGTGCGGAGATAGAATATCCGGGCAAAGGGGAAGCTGTGATCAATACTGCGCTGGCAGAACAGTACGACCTCAAAACAGGCGATGTAATAACGGTCAGAGACAGTGAGATGAAAGAGATAAGAGTTTCCATATCAGGCATATTCAGGAATCATGTATACAACTATGTGTATATCTCACCTGAAACATATGAGGATCAGATGGGGGAGGCACCTCAGTACAAATCGGTGTATTTCAATCTTGAGGAAGGCGCAGATTCGCACGAGATATCTGCTGATCTCATGAGTGATGCAGAAACCGCATCAGTGACTATCAACAAGGATATGAAGAACAGGATATCCAAGATGATGGAGAGTCTGAATTACATAGTAATTGTAGTTATACTATCGGCGGGTGCGCTTGCATTTATCGTTCTCTACAACCTGACAAATATCAATATCACAGAGCGAATCAGGGAGATAGCAACCATAAAGGTTCTGGGATTTTTCAAAAACGAGACTTCGGCTTATGTATTCAGGGAGAACAGAGTCCTAACGACATTTGGAATCGCTGTGGGACTTGTGCTTGGAGTGTTTTTGCATGCATTTGTCATAGGACAGATCAAGGTGGATATGGTCGCATTTGATACATATATAGCGCCGATGAGCTATGTGTACAGTATAGTGTTGACATTTGTGTTCAATTTCCTTGTCAACAGAGTCATGTCAGTCAAGCTTGATAAGATAAATATGGCGGAATCGCTTAAGTCGGTGGAATGATCCTTTCATATATGGCATGTAACAGAATAGTTTAGATGTTTATTACGATCCACAGGGCGTACAGTATAGACGGTACGTTTTGTGGATTTTTTTGCAAAAAAGTTGTTTTCACGCCTGTTACTAGCCTTTTGGTTAGTGTACATGTAAAAACATAGCAATTATAATTGTAAATATATTATTGATATCAGAATGTGGCAGCTTAAAACGGCTGGTGCTCATGGTTAGTTTTTTAAGTGAAAGGGAGGAAGAAATTATGAGAAAGAGGGCGATAAGCTGGGCGCTGACGGCCAGTATGGTGCTATCTATGCTGTCCGGATTTATTCCCGGACAAAAAGCATACGCGGCGGACAGCTCGAAGAAAACAGGCAAGACGGTGGTCGAGACAGAGATTGACGAGAGTACATACAAAGCTCTGGGTCTCAGCACCGATATAGACAAAAGCAAAGCTGCGGTGCCGTATGACAAGGATAATATATCTACATTTGCAGAGGTGAATGAGGTATACGTTGCGGCAAACGGCAATTACAGAAACAAGTACACTGTGCGAGACGGATTTGACAGGATTGGAGATTTCAAGGACAGGACTACAAAGGTAAACAGCAGCCTCGGCAATCTGTACGGAGCGTATGGTTTCTATGATCTTGGCAAAGATAATGTGAAAGTGGAACACGGCGGATCGGGAGACAGTAACATAAGTAGCAACATGGGAAATGTTCTAAAAAAGGACAGTAATGGTTTTAACGGCCTGTATGCGACAAGCGTTGCATTTGATGGAGGCGACGGAAAAACCAACTACGTTGCGGAGCTAAGAGTACATGGAGATAAAGTATTCGGTCCAGCTGGATGGAAAAGTATTAAAACTGTCATAGACGGCAAGGAGTACCGCGGAAAGATAGATGTGAGTATTTTCAAGATAGCAGCTGATGGTACAAGATCTTCAGTTGCTACGCTTACCCCTACTTTAAACAAGAATTCTACATATGGCGATGGATTTCTGTATTTTATCAGAAGATACCAGCAGGAGCTGGATGCGATGTTTGAGATCGAAAAGGCCGATCTGAATGGAGATGGTTTTGAAGATCTTCTCGTATACTGTGGAACTTACGAGGATAGAAATATAAACGATCAGAACATACGCTATGCCATAGTCGATGTATATTATGGCAAGAGAAACGGCAGGTTCACAAAGGGAAATAATATAAGCATACCGGGCGGGCTTGCATCTAATTATGAAAGTGGAGCGGGTGGATCGTGGTGTGATTATGGAATAGGAAGAGCTCCTGTGGTAACTCTGGCCGGCGGTGATCTGGAGCAGGATGGCAGGGATGAGGCCGCGGTTGCCGTATCTGGATCAGTTCAGAATCGCAACATGGCAAAGGCAGGTCATATGACCGTCTATACATATAAAGACGGCGGACTTGTCCCTATAGAAGGTCTGAATGAAGTGTCACTTGGAGACACAGATGACAAAAAACAGAACTACGGAATGTATGCTGCAAACTGTGCATTTGGTCGGTTTAAGTATCCCGGATCAGGAGCCATGGTCACAGGACTTATAGTTGGTGGATATTATTCGAGCAATTCTCAATATTTGCAGATGGAATATGAAGCCACGCAGGCTGCATACAGATACGTATACTACGATAGTCTGACGGATAATTATGTGTTGTCAGATTATCATACGAGAAGCCTGGGGACTAAGAGTAAAGAAATCGTGAAATATCACAAGGTTAAAGATAAAGAATATTACAGACCTGTGAATGCACCTCTGGCGCTTGCGTGTGCAGACCTTAAGGGCATGAACGGCAATAATGAAAATGACAGTGTGCTTTTTGGCGCAGAGGTATATGCTTTCTCACTGGAAGATGGCGGAATAACAGGTTCGGAGATAGGAAGCATGAGTATATGTACTGACCAGCGCAATCAGGGCAACGACAAGAAGAAAAAAGATCAGGTGTGGATCGGCGATGTCAGGGTTGGCTGTGTCGATAAGGATGCCAAGGGGAACAATTACAGACAGAGTTTTGTGTGCGTTGTGGGAGTGCACAGAGAGAAGAAACTCAATGATAAAGATGATTATTACTGGCTGGACATAGCGACATTTTCTATGGATGGCGGCAACCCATACAGCAGTCAGGAGGGTGTAGTATGCCAGTCGAACAGCAGACAGGATATGTATGGAACATTTGTTTCACTGTGTCTTCCGGATATTGATAATGACAGTGTGCGGTTAAAGTACGAGGGAGAGTATCCGGTATACACAAATCCAGAGGTCTATGCAATCCTTCAGGCAAGTCCGTATTTTGATGATGTTCAGGAAGTATATGAATATGTAAATAACGGTGGAACATCATATTCAACAAGCAAAGGTTCATCGAACACGGTATCAACTAACCTGTCAATATCAGTTGGCGCGTATGTGTCGTCGGAGATCCAGCTCATCGGAGCAGGTGAGGTAGAGGTTGAACTTTCGTATGGAGCAAGCTTTGAATATGCAAATACAAAGACAACGGAATATGAGATAACATATAATGCCGCAGGTGGAGGTTCTGATCAGGTCGTTCTGTACTGTTTGAAATATATGTATTACGAATACTCCATATATGATCCGATTGCGAGAAAATGGGAGCCGGTGGTTATGCCGGTATGTCTCGGACCTTCAACTTCAATCATAGATGTGGCAGATTACGACAAGGTTGCAAGAAGGAGCAAGGGGCTCAACGAGATATATAATAATATTCTGAATAACACAGCGGGAGACCCTGCTACATACCAGACTCTTGGAGGTAAATTAAAGTACGCCTATCAGTCAGGTGGAAATAACAATTATTCTTCTGTAAATGCCAGCTCTGGTGCAGATCAGACTCAGACGATATCTGTGACTGATGAGAACGAGTATTCAACTGAAGTGTTCATTGAGGCGAACGAAAAGCTTGGTGCCGGAGGCGGAGGACTCGGTAATAAGGTCATCGTCGGTGTGACATCAAGCCAGCATGCGGGTCTTGGTCACACCTATGTAAGCTCGAATGGTGTTACATACAGTGGAACGGTGGACAATGTTCCGGCAGACTGCACAGGCTTCTCATTTGACTGGCAGCTGCGAGTGAACACTGCAAAGCTGAACAGCGACAGTGATTCAGTGTTCGTCATTGGCTATGATGTTAAGAATGTTGTTCGTCCGGCGCGTATGCCGATGGGACTTTCTGTTGTCGACACAACGAGAAACAGTGTCAGTCTTGAGTGGTCACCGTCCAATGATGCAGATTACTATGAGGTCTGTATCGTTGATGCAGGAGGTAATTACAACAGCAAGGCAGTTGTGCCATATACAGTTACTGACTATGAAGTGAAGGGACTATATTCCAACAGGACTTACACATTTGCAGTGAGGGCTCTTCAGGCAAATGGTTCAAAGAGTCTGTTCAGCCGTCCGGCAACCGCGACGACACTTCAGGACAGTTCTAACTTCCATATAACAAAGAACCCTGATGATACAAATACGTTTGCCGGTGGAAATGCAGAATTTGCGGCAAATGCGGTTTATTATGATGGGGATGGAGTAAACCAGAGCGTTGGATACAACTGGCAGGTTAATACAGATAATGGATGGAGAAGCGTATCGACAGGAGGCAGCAATCCTACGCTCAGACTTACTGATGTAAGTGATGAAATGGATGGAAACGAATATCGATGCAGAGTTTATTACAACGACATCACACTCTACACCAAGACTGCGACACTCACTGTAAATAAGGCGGACAGCAAGGTCATGCTTCTGGCGCACAACGATACCCAGAATAAAGATCTGTCGGATGGCAGCGTAGTCAGGGCATCGGGCTCAGAGACTACAAAGGTGGAGAACGTGACTAAGGAGAGAAATCTTATAACAGTCACATCCGGAGTCATGGAATATATTCTTGTCAGCGACGGAACAAACTATATGTGGAAAGATAGTGACGAGAATTACTATCCATGCAGCGTAAGCGTCAAAAAGGACAGCGATGGTTACGTGGATGAATCACAGACATTTAAAGCATCTGATGTGGGCGGCACGGCATATGGTGTGAGTGAATCAGATTTCATCGCAGATATTGATGGCAATACTTACAAGCTGATCAGCGTAAATGCAGCTGACTATGCAGGTGAAAAGGTGTCATATGCATCTGATGATGTTACATATGACAGGATACTCGCAAAATGGGTATCAGAGGATGGCAGCAAGAACTTCTATCTTCTCGGAAACACATCGGGAAGTGAAGACAGTACGGTGTACTATTATGTGGCAGGTAGTGAAAGCGGAAGTTTTACTATGACTTCAAAGAAGACTCTTAATGTGTCAGATACTGTCAAGGTGGTCCAAACTGATCTCAAATCGGTATATCAGACCAAGACGGTGAGATCTGAGACCACAGGGGCAGAGGTCACATATACAGGAGACAAGATCACACTCAGCTGTCAGCCGAAATCACTGTCAGGTGAGGATGTACAGGGAGATGTGGAATTTGTCATCACAGGACCTGAGAGCAAGCGCATAGCTGGTAAGTATGACAGAGCAAATGGCTGCTATACTGCACAGTGGGAGCCATCCGGACAGGGAATATACAACGTATATGTATACTTTGCAGGAAACAAACAGTACAACGACAGTATATCTGACTCGATGGCTATATATACCTCATTTGAGGGAAAGACGAACATGAATCTGACCATGCAGGATAATGTAAGATATGGAGATTCAGTGAAGATGTCTCTGGAGAGAGTGTCATACGACAATACAGGAAAGCTTCAGGATATCACGGACGATTCAGAATACACTGTCAAGATAAAGAATAATAAGACAGGAGAATTTGAGGACACAGACAAATACGAACTTGCAAACGGCGTGTTTATGCCGAAGTCTATTGGAATGTTCCAGATAACGGCATCAAATGGCGGAGACAAGACTCAGAAGAATATAAATGTTGGAAGGGCACAGCTTGAGATAGCTGCCCAGGATACAGAGAAAAGTGTAAATGATTCTGTAAGAGAGTGCGAGGATGCGGTGATAACAGGTCTCAAGGCATGGGATACTGACATAATGCCTCAGAGAGACAGGGATTACGAGCTCGGATCAGTTGGAGTAAGTGGGCTGCTGCCGGGTATATATGATATAGATGTTGCATACGTCAAGGTGGGCGATCAGCATTCACAGGTTATGAATGAACTTGAGGAGAACTATATAATAAACCTGGTTAAAGCATCATACACACTGACAGGAAACGTGTACACAGTTACTGCCAGGCCGGCAAATACACATGGTACAGTTTCAATCAAGTACCAGCAGCCTGGAAATGAAAACAGTGACGGACTCACAGTTGACAGTGGAACAAGACTCCCTGAGAACTCAACGATCACTTTAGCTGCTACTCCTCATAAGGGATACAAGGTTAAGAGCTGGTCACTAAATGGAAAGACAGTTACGGATCCACAGTGTGGAACATCCGGTGGCAAGGCGTGCAGCGATGACCAGATCCAGATGGCTAAGCTGAAAGCAAACATGAATGTAGCAGTAAACTTTGAGCCTGTATATCACAAGCTGACATACAAGCCGGACAATGAGGCTCACGGAACACTCAAAGCAAACTATGTGACGGATGGAACAATTGGAAAATCGTTCGGTTCAGGTGCAAACATTCATATAGAACAGAAGGTAAGACTCACTGCGGTTCCGGCAGCAGGATATGTTCTGGATCATTGGACTGTTACGGGAGAAGATGGAGTTCCAGAGACCGTTCTCGCGGAAGATGGAGTGACAAATAACACATCTCTCACATATGATGCAGAGGAGATCAGCGAGGATACACTTATCACGGCATATTTTGCAGAGGCACAGAATTTCAAAATATCAGTCTCGCCTGTAACTGTTGGAAGCGATGGAAAGACTACAGTGACAACAGGTGTGGATGTCACAGTCAAGGCTAAGCGAGTTGACGGCACAGTGACTATAGAGAGCGGTGAAGACGGCATATATGAAGTCAGCCGAGGCGACAACGTAACCATTCAGGTTACAGTTCCGTCAGGACTTCTTCTCGACGGATGGTCAGCAGCAGATGGACAGGAACTTGGAACTATATCAGCGGATCTCAGGACGATGACAGTGTATGATATAGCTTCAGACCTCGATTATACAGTTAAGTACACTGCGCCGAACAGATACAAGGTGACATATGGTGCGGATGATGATGCAGCTGGTGTGGTAGATGCTGTGGCTAACGGAAGTGCAGACGCACTTGCATCCGGTGACAAGCAGCTTCAGGGAAGTGACATAGTATTTACAGCAACTCCAAATGAAGGCTATGAGATAGCATACTGGGAGGTAAATGGCGAGAAGGTTGATGCTGAGGCAGAAGGTGCTGATGCCCAGAGGTATGAACTTGAATATCTCAGCAAGGATACAAAGGTTGTCGTATACTTCTACAAACAGCCGGTTGTGTCGTGGACATCAGGAAATGACACAGAGATGACTGCAAAGTCAGGAGATTCTGATCTGGCAAATGGCGGCTGTATCGCATATGCAAGTAAGGATGATCTGAAATTCACATTTGCGGCGAAGAGAAATTATGAGATAGCTGACATAAAGGTAAATTATGCAGGAGAGGATGTATTCAGTCTTGCGGAGGACAGCGGAGAAGGAAAACTGGCTGAGACTGCGGATGCTGAGTCCGGAACAGAGAGATACACATTTACGTGGAGTGCTCCGGCAGATGGATTTACAGGGGATGTGACAGTAAATGCCACATACAAAAAGATAACACCATCCGTGAAGGCTGAGTATTCTCTGAAGGTGATAGAGAAGGCTTCTGCTGGAGAGACGTCAGGAAAGACACACGGCTCTATAAGCGCAGATGTGTCAAGAAAAAATCTTCCTTCATACATACAGATAGGAGATACCATAAGTGATGCGACGGAGAGCAAATCTGCGCAGATCACAGACATATACAGAGATTCTGTCATCACATTCAAGGTTGTGCCTGATGATGGATACAATGTAAAAGAATGGATCATAAATGGACATAAGCTGACAAGCAAGACGGAGAATATAAAGTTATATTCAGACAAGAAAGTAAATGATACCCTTAAGATCACGGTTGCCGGAGATTCATCTGATGTGACAGTTATGGCTGGTCTTGAGCTGGTTGGTGATGTACTCACATTTGGCCCTGAGACAGAGGGAACAGGTGAGGTGAGCGCCATGATCACATCTACAAAGCTGGTGCTCGAATCAGGAGACATGATAGGTGCTGCTTCAGATGTGGAATTCACAGCGGCGGCTGCAGAAGGATATGAAATTGCAGACTGGCTTGTAAATGGAATCAGCCAGGGTGTGGCAGAGAAGACATTTGCATACAAAGTGCCAAAGGATACGAGAGTTGACGTGAGGGCTGTGTTTGACAGACCTGTATACAGGATAACATGGTCGGCGGACGGAGATGGACAGATAGAGGCAGAGAACGTGACATCAGGAGAAACACTTGATGGAGAATCTGCGGATATCAGAGGCGACAGAACGCTTAAGTTTACAGCAATACCGGATCAGTATATGGAGTGCACAGGCTACACGGTCAGGACTTCAGAGGGTGAGAGGCAGTACAGTGCATCCGAGCTTAACGGGGATGTGCTTGTCATAGACAAGGTGTCATCGGATACAGATGTCACAGCTCATTTTGCAAAGAAAGAGCTTAAGGCTGTAATTACATTTGCGGCAAATGATCCTGATCTTGGAACGGTGTCTGCGGTATACGGAACAGACAAGAAGGCGATAGTGAGCGGTGAGAGTCAGATAGCAGGCGGGGATGTCATCTTCACGGCAGTTCCTGCGGAAGGCCAGATGATAGAGGGCTGGTATAAGAACCCTGAGTGCACAGAAGCCATAGAGGGAACGAATCAGGAACAGTCTGAGTACAGCGCACACGCAGTATATGCAGACCTTGCTGTGTATGTGAAGTTTGTGGAGATTCCGGAATATACAGTAAAACTTGGAATAAACGGAACTGGTACTGCTGACATAGAGGCAGAATCTGAGGGTGTAAAGCTCGACATTGCATCAGGCGAGGTCAAGGTAAAGCGTCATGCAGATCTCAAGGTGATAGTCAGACCAAGGGATGTATACAACACAGTAGAGTACTGGATAGTTGACGGAGAAGAAGTCGATAAGACAGAACTCACATACCAGATAGATGATCTGACGGAGGACAGATCGGTATATGCCTATGTATCGCCATCACTTCTGGTCGATGTGATCTTTAAGGACAGTGATCCGGTCAAGAAATACGACAAGATCGATATCAGAGCCGGATACGTGGCTGAGGACGGAGATGAATCAGGGCTTAAAGTTATAAATGCTGAGAACAATTCAGTCAGAGTTGGCTCCGGAAAAGATGTAAGTTTTGAGATCACACCTGGCGATGACTACATGATACAGTCATGGACAGTCAGATACATGAGAGGTGACAGGGTAGTAAAGGAAGAATCTGGAAAAGACTTTGGATTCACAAATAAGATACTTCTTAAAAATGTGACAAACAGCATAGAGGTAAGTGCTGAGCTGGTAGACAGGAAGGGCTATTATATACCTGCAGAAGGTTACTATAACCAGGCAAATGAGCTGGTGACAAATAGTGCAGAAGGTGAAGCAGGAAGTGAAGCGGCCTACACGGTATCAGAGCTTACAAAGCAGCCTGACAATGTTGTGTTCAGAGCTGAAGATGGCTCTGTGATAGACAATATGGTGAGAGCAAACGGTGATGCCGGTGTGACGATCACACCTGAAAATGGATGGAGGATCAGAGGTATAACTGTATCTGATGCTGTTTCTGGACAGGAAGAGAATCTTATGACAGTGACACCTGTGCTCGCAGATGATGGCACAGAATCCGGTTCATACAGAGTGGTATCTGAGAATGTGACAGAAAATATGACATTTACAGTTGACGCCGTCAGATTGTACACGGTCAGTATTGCGGATACACAGCACGGAAAGATCACAGTTACAAAGGAAGATGGAACAGAGGTTTCAAATGGTCAGACTGTGGATGAAGGAACACTTCTTACATATACAGCAGTGCCAGACAAATACTATGATTTCGATGCATGGACAGACGATGCTGCAGATCAGGCTGAGAGCACGTTTGCAGAAACTCTTGACGGAAACATCACAGTAGGAGCTGCATTTAAGCCTAGATATGCAAAGGTTAAGATATGGTCAGTACAGAACGGAAAGATTCAGGTAGTGACTGCCGGAGGCAGGAAGGTATCAGACGGAGATACGGTCAGGGAGGGCACGATACTTGTGTGTACAGCAGTTCCTGATGCACACTGTGATCTCTCAGCCTGGGCCGCAGATGCCAAGGGCAAGACAGGCAAAACTGTCAGACTCAGAGTTACTAAGGATATGAGTGTCCGCGCTGCATTCAAGTTCAGATACAGCCGTGTGACTATAGCAAAGACTGTAAATGGCCAGATCACAGTTAAGACTGCGGACGGCAGAACATTGAAGAGTGGATCAAAGATCAAGGAAGGTTCAACAATCATCTGTACTGCAAAGCCTGCAAAGAACTGTGTCCTCAGGACATGGTCCGGAAATGTGACAGGAAAGCAGACGGTTCGCAAGGTGGTAGTAAATAAGGATATTACTGTAAATGCTAAATTTGCAGCTAAGGTACCTGCAAAAACTGTAAATGGAATAAACAGAAACATCCACGCAAAAGCAGCCGGAAGCTCACTGGCGGTTGTATGGGGCAAGGTTATCGATGCAGATGGATATGAGATCTATATGCAGCAGTGCTATAAGGACTTTGACTCAAATAGCAAGGTAAAGGTAGTGAAAGGTGCGGCAAACACCAGGACAGTCATATCTAAGATAAATAACAAATCACTTGCTGAATATGGTATAGTTAAGACACAGGTAAGAGCGTACAAATATGTGAACGGTAAAAAGAAGTATGTGGATATAAGTGTGATGCTTCACACTGTGATAAGCAGTACTGAATACACGAATGTCAAGAGTATGTCACTTGCAAAGAAGGCGTATACTCTGAATGTAAATCAGACCGCAGTGCTAAAACCGGTACTGACAAAGGTTAATCCTAAGAAGAAACTGCTTGGCAAGGATCATGGTCAGTTTGTACTGTACTATTCAACAAATAAGAATGTGGCAACTGTCAGTGCTGCTGGCAAGATTACCGCTAAGGCTTCAGGAAAATGTACGGTATATGTCATAACAGTAAATGGTGTTACACGGCCGGTACAGATAACGGTGAGATAGAAATTTTTCACAGGTTATAAGCAAAGAAATAAGCATCCGGGGACTGGGCTGCCAGCCTCCGGATGTATTTATATCAGGAGCTGATGTTCAAAAGAAGGAGAATAAGATTATGGGTGATGTCGCACCAGGAAGCAAGGGGTGTTATGTAAAATTAAAAAAGGCATGGAGACTTTTGAAAACGGCTGATGATGAGAATGTGACAGCCTATCTGTATGGTGTAAGTGGATCTGGAAAGACAACCATGGTGGACAGATATCTGGGAAAACGAGGCTGTGTCTGGATCGATGCAGGATGTATCAGCGATGAGGAACTCTGTATAAGGCAAGGTGCCACCAGAAAGATAGTTGTCATAGACAATATACATGAACTGTCCTGGGGGGATGTCGCAGGAGTCAGGGCAAAGATTGTTGATCTGATCAAAAGAGAGGATGTGTGGGTGATACTCATAGGGAGATGCCCGGTTCCTCCGTGGTTGTCTGCGGTTCGTTTTCAGGAGGGCTTCTATGTCATAGATAGTCAGCTGCTCATGTTTGGCAGGGAGGATATAGAAAAGTATGCGGAATATGTAGGCTTTGAGATGACAAAGTCACAGCTTGACAGAATGTATGTGGAGACAACCGGGCTTCCAATTGGTGTTGAGATGTGTTATGGAGTCTATAAAGAGGGTGGATTTTCCGGTGGTATGACAGATAGTCAGTACGACGAATTTTCGAGACGGGTTGTTGAGGAGATGTGTAACTATCTGGAATATCATGTGTATGATAACTGGGATATAGAGATGCAGGAATTCCTGATGGAGATATCCATAGTGGATGAGTTTACCACAAAACAGGCTGAGATGGTTATGGGCCGGAGTGACAGCGAGCTGCTCACTGAGCGTGCAAAATGGCTGGGTAATTTCATGACCAGCAGAGTAGATGGTGAAGGTGAAACTATATATCAACTGCAGTTTCATATGAGAATATCCATGAGGCGCAGGCTTGCGAGGAAGTATGACAAGGAGAGAGTGCATGATCTGTATGAGAATGCTGGATTGTATTACAGGCTGAAAGGAGATATCAAACTGGCGCTTGATATGTTCGAGAAAGCTGAGGCAACAGAGCGTATAGTGTCGATCCTTGTGGACAATGCGAGACGGGCGCCGAATACAGGGTATTATTATGAGTTGAAGAAATACTATCTGGCACTGCCGGAAAGTGCAATTTTGAAGACCCCGGAGCTTATGAGTGGCATGAGTATGCTGCAGTCGCTGCTGCTTGATCCGGATGAGAGTGAGAGATGGTACAGTGAACTGAAGAAGTACGCAGATATGAGCCAGGGAAGTGTAAAGAAAAATGCAAAGAGCCTGTTGTTATATCTGGATATAGCCCTGCCTCACAGAGGAAGCGTGGATGTACTTCGAATAATAAAAGCTGCATATTTGATGATGTTCAATAAGGAGATAAGGCTGCCGGAGTTTTCAGTTACATCCAACCTGCCATCACAGATGAATGGCGGAAAGGATTTCTGTGAGTGGAGTAAAAAGGACCGGGAGCTTGCGGCTAATGTAGGGAAGATCGTAGAATTTGTTCTTGGCAGATATGGAAAAGGGCTGGTGAACATAGCACTCGCTGAAAGTTTTCTGGAAAAAGGCGGCGATAATTACGAGATCGCAACGCTGGCGGCTAAGGGCCGAATGCAGGCCGAGGCCGGAGGAAAATTGGAACAGTGTTTTGTAGCTGATGGTATACAGATATGGCTTCATCTGCAAAATGGAAAGCCGCAGGAAGCTGAAGAGATATTGGACGGAATAGAGAAAAAAGCTGAAAATGAATTTGGACAGAATCTTATTCCCAACATAAAAGCTTTTAAGGCCAGATGCAGCCTTTACAGAGGCGACAGAGCGGCGCTTGCGGAGTGGATGAAACTGATTCCAGACGAGAATGAAGAGTTTCGTATTTACGATAGATTTATATATCTGACAAAGGTGCGCGTGTATCTTCAGAACGGACGGGAATCTCTGGCGTTCTGTCTTCTTGAGAAATTGAAATATTATGCATCGGTCATGAAGAGAACCTACGTATCGATAGAATGTGATGTTCTCATGGCAATTACAAAGAACCGGATGAATACTGAGGACTGGAAAGAAGATTTGAAGCGTGCACTTGATAAAGCTATGGAGTACCATTTTGTCCGTATCATATCCAGAGAGGGTGCAGCTGTGTATCCGCTGCTCAAATCTTGTGGCTGGGATGAGGCTGATGCAGCAGATGGAAAGAGTGCTCATGAAAGAAAAGAATTTTACAAGATTGTCATGAAAGAGACTGAGAAGATGAAACGGTTTTATCCGGGATACCTGAAAGCCGGAGAGGATGATGTTCAGCTCAGTGATACGGCGATAAGTATTTTGAAGCTTCAGGCGGAAGGAATGTCCAGACAGCAGATAGCAGATCACATGAGTATGACAGTTGCAAATGTAAAGTATCATTTGACACAGGCGTATAGGAAACTGGGAGTGACTGATAAGGCCGGGGCAGTCAGAGAAGCCACAAGCAGGGGAATATTGTAGACGGATATTGCAGACGGATATTGCAGACGGGGCCGGTATATGTTTGAAAATATGCATAATATATGCTGGAAAATCGCAATGTGTTGATGTATGATGTCCTTAATTAAGTCATATTGAACAGATCATGACAGATATGCATTTTTTGGAAGAAGTGGTCTGTGACAGGCGGATATACAAGGAGGAAATACAGAGTGAACTTTTTGGAAGAGAGAATTATGAAGGACGGAATTGTCAAGGAGGGAAATGTACTCAAAGTAGACAGCTTTCTCAATCATCAGATGGATATCCGCCTTTTTGATCAGATCGGTGAGGAATTCAAGAAGAGATTTGAGGGAACAGAGATCAACAAGATACTCACTATAGAGGCGTCAGGAATTGGAATTGCCTGTGTAGTTGCGAGACATTTTGATGTGCCTGTTGTGTTTGCAAAGAAGTCGAAGAGCATCAACATAGAGGGCGATGTGTATGTGGCGGAGGTTGAGTCATTTACACACAAGTGCAAGAATCAGGTTATCGTATCCAAAAAATTCATAAATCCGGAGGACAAGATTCTTATCATAGATGATTTCCTTGCAAATGGATGTGCGCTTCAGGGACTCATCTCCATAGTGAAGTCAGCAGGCGCCAGCGTAGAGGGAATCGGAATCGCAGTTGAGAAGGGCTTCCAGACAGGTGGTCAGGTTATCCGTAATCTTGGATATCATCTCGAGTCACTTGCCATCGTGGACGGCATGGACGCTGCTACGGGCGAGATAAAGTTCAGGGAGCAGTAGGATCGCTGCGGGATATTTGATGGTATATATAAGATTCATGAATAATATATAGGTAAGAGAGGCTGAGAATTGACATGACTTGACAGATTCTCAGTTTTCTTTTTATATGAATGGCGGATATTTGCTGATAGGTGGGGTATATGGGAAATAACAATTTAGAAGAAAAAAATGTTTCTATGCCTGAGAAAATTGGAGGCGTAATATTTGGCATATGGTTTGTTGCCAGTATTATAGCCGGATTTGTTGCAAGTGAGATCGGAACGGATGCTGTTATGCTTGTTGTGGGGCAGTTTTTTGCCGGGATAGTTCTTGTCATAATTCTAAAGACTCTTATTCCGATGATTAAGAAGCGAAAGCGGGGGAGCATCATCGGTATAGTGTTCATATCTGTGTTTGCCGGTGCTGCATCGGCGCTGATATGGGCGGCGTGTGCTGTGAAAGATGGCTCTTTTGCGGATAAGATAGTATTGCTCCCGGAACGGATATTGGGGAGAGAAAATTGCAATGTTGGAGCATTTTATGCAGAGATATTTGCCTGTGCATTCTTTGTGGTCAGTGCAATAACACTGCTCTCTGTGATATGTAAGAGAAAAGCGCTTGAGCGAAGATGTTCATTTACTGTGAAAGCTGTATGCCATGATGTACGTGCAGATATGAGACAGGATATGAGAGCCGGCAGAAGATATCCGGAGGCGGGAGTATTTGAATTTACATACAGGGATAAGCAGTATAAAGTGTATGAGCAGACATATGTATATGGACTGAATATAAGTAAAGGCGATGTGGTATATCTTTATATCAACCCAGAAAATCCGTACGAATTTTATCTGGAAAACAGTGGTATATTCAGCAGTCAGGCGATATGGTCAGCAGTTTTTTTGATGGCTATATCAGGTTTGATGGCCGCAGGCTGCAATTTGTTGATTTTTAGGTGAAAAAAGTACAGTTGTCTATATAAAAACGGGGAAATCGTGCTAGAATGTGACATATGAATTCAGATGGAGGGTTGCCGGTACTGGATTATTGGTATTGTTTGACGGTGCTTTTATCGTATGGAGACTTTACAGCTCGGAGCTGCTTGCAAGGCTGTATTCCACAATGAAGATATGCTCGTCAAGCTGTTTGATATCGCAAGAATGTTTATAATAAAAAATAGCCAGGTGTATGTTCTCCAATTTGGAGAATATGCACCTGGCTGTTTCTACGTAATTTTATCTGAAACTCTTCAGCCAATTGACGAGAGAGTCGTGCCAGATATTATCTACGACTGTCTTTTTCATCTGTGCGTCAACAGGTCCGTTTCCGGCAAGCTTTGCAAGGATTGCAGCCTGAAGTTCAGGAACTGTCATGGATTCCGGAGACTTGCTCCAGTCAACTGTGATGGTTTCTGGATCAACCGGGGTGTCGGCAGCAGTATTCTTCTCAGTATCGGTTGTGTTTTTCTTAGCATCTGCAGATTCTGTAGCAGTCACAATGTCTTTGGATTCTTTGGATTCTATCTTTGGTTCAGCTTCCTTATTGCCTTTTACATCGGTAGCTGTTTCAGATGCTGCTTTATCTTCTGTGTTGGTCTTAGCTTCGCTCTTAGTCTTCGTCACAACCTTAACCGGCTTTACATCCAGGTCTGTTCCCTCAGGCACCCAGATCTCTCCGCTGTTTGCCTGCTGGGTTATGTTGATATGTCCATCCTGGACAGAGACTTTCTCACCTGACAGGGCGCCGACATACGCTGCGCAGTTTCCTGCTGCAAGGTGCATTCCGGCTGGCGCATCGTCGTTGTTCACAGATATGATGACGCGTGTTCCGTCCAGGTCTCTTGCGTATGCGAACTGTCTGTTGGTCAGCATCAGTTCATTGTAGCTGCCGTAGGACAGTGCAGGGACAGCCTGACGGACTTTGCCAAGGGCTGCTATTAAAGCGGTGCATGGATTTGTCTTTACGGCATCTTTGTAATCTTCTATGTTCAGTGCTGGTCTTAAGGAATCGTCTGAGCCGCGCTTTTTTTTTCCCTCGATTCCAAATTCTGAACCGTAGTAAATGCTAGGCACTCCCGGAAGAGTGTAGAGCAGTACGTGTACAGGTGCAAAATGAGCTTTGTTGTTAAGCTTTGTATAGATACGCTCCACATCGTGATTGTCCACGAAGTTGTAGAGCTTAAGTGTTCCCATGTTCTGGAGACGCCTTACAGTGTGCGCAATCTCAAAATAGTTGTGGTCGTTGTGACCGCTGTACAGAGCTTTGTGAAGTGTGTAGTTGGTGACGCTGTGAAGAGTCTCTCCGTTTACCCAGCGGCTGTAGTCGCCGTGGATAACCTCACCCATAAGCCAGAAATCCGGCTTAACTTCATTTGCCGTGCGGCGCAGCGCCTTCATGAAATCAAAATCAAGAACATCAGCCGCGTCAAGTCTGATTCCGTCCACGTCGAACTCGCTCACCCAGAAACGGATCACATCGCAGATGTAATCGACAACAGCAGGGTTCTTCTGATTCAGCTTGACGAGAAGGTTGTAGCCTCCCCAGTTGTCATATGAGAATCCGTCGTTGTATTCGTTGTTGCCCCAGAAGTTCACGTTGCAGTACCAGTCCCTGTACTGTGAATTCTCCCTGTTTGCCTGTATATCCTTGAAGGCGAAAAAGTCTCGTCCGGTATGGTTGAACACGCCGTCAAATATAACTCTCATGCCATGCTCATGGCAGTAAGCCACAAATGCTTTCAGATCTTCATTTGTTCCGAGTCTGCTGTCCAGTTTTTTGTAGTCGGTTGTCTCATAGCCGTGGCCTACAGATTCAAACAGCGGTCCGATATAAAGCGCTGTTCCTCCAATTTCCTTTATGTGATCCACCCATGGAATCAGGGTGTTAAGCCTGTGAACAGGCTCGCCGTAATCATTCTGTTTCGGGGCTCCCGCAAGTCCTAAAGGATAAATGTGATAAAATACTGCCTCGTCATACCATGCCATAATCCTATCCCTCCATAATCGTTTTATCTATTGAGTGTGGTGAAGCATCAACACGCCTTTCCAATTATAACAATTTTTATGTGTACATGCAACAATTTGCCTTGTGGATAGTGCACAAAAAACATTGTATTATATATGGGTATGTTGCTTGTTGACGCAATGTGTGTGAAGTGGTAGTTTAAGAATAACACGTTGTAGTTTTTCACATAATGAAAGGGGAAAATGTTTATGAGAAAATTATTAAAAAAAGTAGTTGCCGGAGTGATAGCAGCTTCAGTGATGGCGGTGAGCGTATTTGCATCACCGGCAGATGCGTATGCAGCATCAGCGGGCAGGGTTCCTTCAGGAATCTCCAGAATTGGCAAGGGTACGATCAATATTTATTCGTGGGATAATGATTTGGAAGCTCAAGTGAGATTGTTTAAGAAAACATATCCTAAATACGCAGATCAGGTTAATTATGTTAATTTAAATATGAGTGGTATCAGCGATGAATATCATAACGCATTGGATAATAAGGTAAGAAATGGTGGAAGTTCGGCTCCTGATATTATCTGCTGGGATTCTGACGATATTGGATATGGTATGAGTAAATCTTATACAGTACCACTTGTAAATATAGGATTTGATGCGAGATGGTATAACAATGCTTATAATTATACAAAGGTGCTTGGTAAAAAGAATGGCAGATTGACTGCTATAGCTACAACAGTTTATCCGGGAGCTTACATATACAATAGAAAGGCTGCAAAGACTGCTTTTGGAACAGACTATTCAATCACAGTTCAATCTAAGGTGAAAAATTGGGGAACGTTCCTGGCAAGCGCAAAGACTGCAAAAAGTAAAGGTATCAAGATGGTGTCAGGTGTTGGGGATACATATCCGGCTCTCTTATATAGCAGTACAACTGCACTTTCAAAGAATGGTTCTATGCAGTTTCCGTCAAATGTTGCGACAATGTATAATGTAAGCAAGTCGTTAAAAAATGGTAACTATACTAATAATACAACACAGTGGACGTCGGAATGGTCAAATGATATGGGCAATCCTAGAGTATTGGGTTATTTTGCTCCGTCATGGCTGGTGCAGATTATGCCTTATTCATGTCCAAATGTTAATCTTAAGAACTATGCACTGGTTGAGGGCCCGGCCGATTATTATTGGGGTGGATCATTCCTCACTGCAACTAATAAATGTCACAATAAAGGTCTTGCACAGTTGTTTTTGTATACAGTGGCATGCAATAAGGATTTTCAGTGTAAGTATGCAGTTGTTTCAGCTACTGTGCCGAACAATATGGCAGCTACAGCGAAGATAATAAATGCTAAGATAGGTACACGTAAATTTGGAACAGCAAATGATCCATATAAGGTATATGATAAAGTCGCTCGTAAGATAAAGGGAAGACCAGCAACAAAATATGACATGCAGGTTGATAGTAGTTTGTCAAGTGGAATTTATTATCTGGGATTGGGAGAGATTTCTTCTTATAAAGAATTCAGGTATGTTGTAAGGAGTGAAGTCCAGAGAACAACACCTCTTTATTAAATTTTATTTCTGTGTTTGATGATATGGAACATACCATATATAATTAACACGGTTTGTATGAAAGGCTGGGATCATCATATGATCTCGGCCTTTTTTTGCCGGAGCCTGCGGAATGGACGCAAAACAGGTAGATTATCTGATAGGAAAACTTACACAAGGTGTAAGTGTTAATCACAGCGTCGTTCTGATATTATGATATCAGAGCGGCGCTGTTTTATATGCACAACACAACAACGGGGTCAGGCCCTACCTTTTGTTGGTAACTAAACGGCAGATAAAACGATGGTGCCTGCCCCCATTTATCCAGAAATGGGGTAGAAAACTATGAAATACGTGCTTTTTTGGACAGTAAAAACCGGTGAATAACGATGGTGCCTGACCCCGTTGTCACGTGAAAATAAGAAAGGTGAGAAAATATGGATAGTTTACTTAAAATAGAATCACTAAAAAAATATTACGGCAAAAAGCCAAACCAGACAAAGGCTCTGGACGGCATATCATTTCAGGTCGTGCCTGGGGAATTCCTCGGCATCATGGGCAGCAGTGGATCGGGAAAGTCAACACTGTTGAACTGTATCGCAACGGTCATAAAGCCTGACAATGGAACCATAGAGCTTGGTGGCAGGGAGATACAGTCACTTAAAGGTGCGGCACTTGCACGGTACAGGGGCAGGGAGATTGGATATCTTTTCCAGAACTTTGAGCTCCTGGACAATCTCACAGGCAGAGAGAACATCATGGTTCCACTGTCGATACACGGCGTATCTGAGGCAGAGAGCAGAAGCAGGCTGGAAAAGCTTTCCGCTTATCTGGAGATCGATGATGTACTTGACAAATTCCCTTCGCAGATGTCCGGAGGTCAGAGACAGAGAGTTGCGGCTGCCAGGGCGCTTATATTAAGTCCAGGCATGATACTTGCAGATGAGCCGACCGGAGCACTTGATTCAAGAAATGCAAAGGCTCTCATGGAGAAATTGTCCGGACTGAACCGTGATGACAATACCACCATACTCATGGTGACTCATGATGGCAGTGCAGCCAGCTTCTGTAAGAGGATTCTTTTCATACAGGATGGCAGGATATTCCATGAGCTCAGGAGAGATATGGAGAGAGAGTCACAGCAGGAATTCTATGAGAGGATCCTCAAGCTGATGGCACAGATGGGAGGAGGCAGCGCAAATGTTCTTTAAACTTGCAATGAGGAACAGCCGGAGAAGCAGAAAAGAGAACGGACTGTTCTTTGCCTCACTGGTCGTATCCATAGTGGCATTTTATATCATACTGGCACTGTCCCATCAGGACGTTATGATATTCCTGAAAAGCCTAGAGAGCGATGCGGTGAACAGTTTGCTCCAGATAGCGGCGGTGTTCTATGTATTTTCGTTGATCATGTTGTTCTTTCTTATATATTATGCCAGCAAATACCAGCTTGAACGGCGAAGGCATGAATTGGGAATGTATATAATGATGGGTATGAGGAGATCGAAGCTCTTTGCACTGCTGATGGCTGAGGATCTGGGCAGCAGTGTTCTGGCCCTGATCATCGGACTTCCGATTGCGGTTCTTGTGTCAGAGGTTGTGAGCCTTCTCACGGCCAGACTGGTTGGCCTTGGTGTTATAGGTCATCACGTATCATTTTCGCTGCAGGCCGTTGTACTTACAACGGTTGGATTTATACTTATAAAGCTTGCAGCATTTGTCATACTGAGTGGTAAGCTTGCAAGAAAGCAGATAGGAGATCTGCTTGTAGACGTTCCAGATACAGAGAAGAAGCAGCTTCCTGCCCCTGTGTACGGTGTGAGTGCGGTTCTCGGCCTTGCGGCACTTATCGCTGCGTACTATCAGGGAATCAGTGGCTATTCATGGATCAGTGTAAAATACATGGCGGTCACCATAACACTGGGATTTGTTGGCATGTTTCTGTTGTTTTTCGGCCTCAGAATATTTATGGATGCACTTGCCAGACGAGCAAATGGCTCAAAGCCCCTTGCGGTGTTCGGGTTCAGGCAGATACATGAAAATGTGGTTACGAAATCGGGAACACTTGCCATAAGCTCCGTCCTCATACTCGGCGCTCTGTGCTGCTGCGGTGCGGGTGTTGGAATATGTATATCCAGACAGAATATGGACCATGTGCTTGACTATACATTTGCCTCATATGGAGATAACGTCGAAACGGACAGCAAAAATATCCGCGCAAAGCTGGAAGAAGCTGGCGTGATGGATGACTTTTCAAATGTATTTGACATGAAGCTCGGCCATATAAAGATGGGCGATAACGAGTCCTATGATGATATAGTGAACGTGGCTAATGTCATATCCGCACTTGAAAATCTCGACGCCTCAGAGGACAGGGATGTGCTGATAAATAACGTTTCATATATGACATATCCTTATCTGATCCAGCAGAGCGCATACAACAAGGTGCTTACGGTTGCTGGAAAGAAGCCTTTGGAGCTCGGGGAAAATGAGCTGGCTCTCTACACGGATTTCTTTACTGGTTACCGTGGCGGGATTCTGAATAAGGTCCTGGCGGAGAGCCCTGAGGTGGATATACGTGGAGACGAGTACCATCTGATCGGGGAGATACAGACTACGAAGATAGTGACTGATTCTTCTATAACACTGTCATTTGGACTTATCGTGGACGACGACACATTTGCCAGACTGACAAATGACAACTGTGAATTATATGTAAATGCTGTTCTTAAGAAAGACATTGTAGACGACAAGGGACTCATGAAAGCCATAATGGATGAAAATGAGAAGCTTGACAGTATAGATTTTGAAAGAATAAATGTGGACTGCGAGAGTTATCTGCAGAATATAGGAAGAAATATGTTCTACACGGTGGCAGCCGGATATATAACACTTTATCTGGCAGTGGTATTCCTCATAATAGCAAATACCATAATCGGAGTTCAGTTTCTCATGGGCCAGAGAAAGTCTGGCAGAAGATACAGAACCCTTGTGAAACTTGGGGCGACATACGAAATGCTTTGCAGCTCCGCAAACAGACAGGTTGGCTGGTACTTCGGAATCCCGGTTGCTGTGGCAGCGGTCAGCAGTATATTTGGCGTGCGTGCCCTGCTCACAGGAATACTGTCAGAATTCATGCGCGGCAGTATAAAACAGATACTTGTCATAGCTGCGGTTATGATAATCCTGCTGTGTGTGGTAGAATGTATTTATATGACAGCAGTAAAACGCTCCAGTAACAGATATCTCATGGCAATGATGAAGCCAGAGCGAGTTGAATGAGTCGGAGCGCTTATGAGCGTAAGCGGATAACTCTAATGCGCTCCGACGACCTGCCACTCGCACCTAAGTGAGAGTGGCGCTACCGATTAATAGTCGGAGCGCTTATGAGCGTAAGCGGATAAAGGAGAATAGACGGTGAAGTGTGTGATGGTTATTGAGGACGATGTCCTCATGTGCGACGAGCTCCTGGATATGCTGGCAAAGGCCGGTTACAGGGCTGTGAAGTCAGATGGATTTGACGATATAATAGAACAGATATTGGACACGGCTCCGGATATTCTTTTGCTTGATATCAATCTTCCGGGCAGGAGCGGATTTGACATTTGTCGGGAGATCAAGAGGAGGAGCTCTATCCCTGTGCTGGTTCTCACATCGAGGGATCAGCTAAAGGATGAGCTTCACGCTCTTGAGATCGGAGCCGATGAATTTCTCACAAAGCCATGCCGCCGGGAGCGGCTTCTGGCCAGAGTGGCAAATGTACTCAAGAGATATGAGGGCAGACAGAATCTCATAGAAGGAGAAGGATTCCTTTTGGACACACAGACCTACACTTTGTATATAAATGGAAAATCCACGGTGCTACCACAGAATCAGGGGCGGATATTGGAGACTCTGATGTCCGGCGGGAGTGAGGTTGTCTCAAAGGAAAATCTGTGTAAGGCGGTATGGGGAACCTCGGAATATATAGATGAGAATGCTTTGCAGGTAAATCTCACAAGGCTGAAAAAGACCATGGCCTCACTTAACATGAAGGTTTTGATCGTGTCTCAGAGAGGCGTGGGTTACAGGCTGGAGTGAGAAGCAGAAAATTTGCGAAAAAAACAGGCAGTCAGGGTATACGTGCAGAAAATGGTAGTTATGGAAAAATATCGGACTGATCATTTTGCTTGTATGTGAGGACGTAGGTGCAGGAAAGGATAGACATATGAAAACGTGGTGGCTGGTTATGAAAAAGAATATGCCGTGGCTGGCGCTTCTGCTTGCGGTTGATCTCGTATTTGTATTTTTGCTGTGGCTTGTTGCACCGGAGGCTTTGAGCACTATCATGACGGTGATCGCATTGTTTGAGATAATCACATTTGTGGCGGTGTGCATAGCTTTGTGCATGAGATTCAGGAAGCAGTCAGATGCTTTCAGAAACTTTGTGAATGGGCCTGATGAGGAGAATGAAGCCAGGCTGCTTGAGGCGTGCAGCAAATCGGATGCCGAGTTTATTCACCTGATATCTGATACTATGTGCGAACTTCAGGATGAACATGGGCGTTCGCAGACACAGCTTGCTGATTATCAGGAGTATGTGGAGAATTGGGCTCATGAGATCAAAACGCCCATATCCCTGCTCACTCTGGTAGTTGACAACAGGCGCGATGAGATCCCTGATGAGATGGCGAGAAAGCTGGATAATGTGAGCAGCAAATTGCAGGGGTACGTGGATCAGATCTTGTACTATGCGAGGCTGAAAAGTGCCGTCAAGGATTACCTCATGGAAAGCCTTGATGTGAGCGAGTGTGTGGATCGGGCAGTGGAGACGTGCGGGCCGCTGCTTCTTGAGAAGAATATACGTATCAGAAAGAAGCTGGAATCCGGCGTGATATTTAGCGATAAGCGAGGAATCCAGTTTATTCTTGGGCAGATCATAGGCAATTCCATCAAATATGCAGGAACGCAGCCGGAGATATCATTTGATTTCTGGGAGACTGACAGATACAGCGTGCTTGAGATCAGCGACAACGGCGTGGGTGTGAAGAAATGCGATATGCCGTACATATTTGAAAAAGGATTTACCGGTGATTCAGGGACGGCGAGAGAGCACGCAACCGGAATGGGCCTATATCTTGTGAGCGAGATGGCAAATGACCTGGGCATAAAGATCGAGGCTGATTCAAAGTGGCAGAATGGATTGACAATAAGGCTTGAATTCCCGCGGATAGACGGCAGAGAAAAGGATTAAAAAGTATACTTTTTCAGATTTATATGAATACCATATTATTATGAGCAAAGTGTAACACTCAGAGTTCTTTTCTTCAAGGTTTTTCGACATTTTATACATAATTTAATATAAAAATTGACTATAATCCCTAATCTTAAAAAGTATACATTTCTGATTAAATGATACAGAAGAGGAGGGATTTTTTATTGGAAGAAAATAATGAGAAGGTGACAGCGGGGCAGGTTCAGTCGATGTCAGATCAGAGTATGTCCAACATGCAAAATAACTGGGCGGGCTGATGCTTAAAAAAGCAGGGCGCGATGCAACTGAAACTATGGCAGAAATGGTTGGAGAAAACTTCTTTCTGGGAGTTGATCCCAAGCTGCTTGCAATGCAATTTGCGACGACTGCGCTGTATGATTTTTTGCAGGGTGATACCATAGATTCAGTAATGACTATGTGTGAGGATTCTTATAACGAGACTGAGGATACGGTAACCGGAACATTTGACGCTTATGTTGAAAAGAATGGTGATGCATGGGAAGTTGTCTTTGATGATGTGGATCAGGAAAATGATGCCGTGTGGACATACTATGGTCTCCCTGCTGCTGACAGGCAGAGCTTCAAGGATAAGTTCAATGTGAAAAAATGGTTTGAGTGATGTTTGGCGCTGACATTAAGGTTGGTGCCAACATCTGATAGGATAGTTAGATAAGATTTAAACAGAAACAGGAGGATGGGTTTATGAAAAAGTACATAAAATATCTGCTGGCTTTGGCGGTGATGGTGATTATGTTTGTGCCATTAAGTGTCAGAGCGGAACAGAGCAATGGACTTATTTATGAGTATGATGAGTATAGCGATGGTATATATATTACAGGATATACAGGCACGGCTGCGCAGCTTGAAATACCGGCGACTATAGATGGCAAGAAAGTTACAACGATAGATGATAGTGTATTTGAAAATTGCAAAAGTCTGGTTGATGTAACCATTTCTGCAGATCTGGATTATATCGGAAGCAATGTTTTCAGCGGCTGTAGTAATTTAAAGAGTGTTATTTTTACAGGGAAAATGCTTGGTAATATGGAGTATGGAGCTTTTTATAACTGTAATAATCTTGAAAAGGTGGTACTGCCAGAGTGCATTACAAGCATAGATTCTGACGTGTTCTTTGAGTGTGAAAATCTTAAGTATGTATATATTCCGGACAGCATGACAAATATTGCTCAGGGAATATTTTTCTTTGCTCCGAATGTTGTTATTCAATGCACGAAGGGATCTGCAGCGTATAAGTATGCGATCAGATATGATATCCAGTGCAGTTACAGTGATGGCAGCAAGACCGATATTGCAGGTGAGGATACCGAGGCGGATGTCTATGGAATAAGTGATGTGAAATATCTGATAGATGAAAAGGTGTGTCTGGATGGTATTGGACTGATGATAGACGGCAAACAACTTATAAAAAACAAGGATTACACAATATCATATAAAAGTGATGATAATAGTGAAGGAAAAATAATTATAAAGGGAACCGGCAATTACTGTGGTGTGATTGTCAGACGTGTAAATGTTTCTGTTGAGTGGATGTACACTACAGCAGAAGATGGAAACCTGATATTATCTTATTATAAAGGCGCTTCAGGAAACGTTGTTATACCAGCTAATGTCGGTGGCAAGAAGGTTGTTGGAACAGACAATCATGGTGTTTTTGATATGCGAGAGGGGGGTGATGCGATAACTTCAATTACACTTCCGGATACGATTGAATTTATAGGCAATGATTCATTTTATATGTGCGATATAAAGAGCATAACAATCCCAGACAGTGTAAAAACTATAGGTGATGGTGCGTTCAGGGGGGCTAAGTTAAGAAGTATAAATATACCAAAGGAAGTTACATCTTTAGGTGTTGATGTATTCTATAATTGTTCGTATTTATCAAAGATAACTGTTGATAGTGAAAATCCTGTATATGACAGCAGAAATAATTGTAATGCTATCATAGAGACAGCGACAAATACGCTTATTCGTGGAGGTGCAGCAACGGTGATTCCGTCAGAGATTACCGCAATTGCGAGTACAGCATTTGGTGGATGTAATACCTTGAAGAAGATAACTCTTCCTAGTGGACTTAAGAGCATAGGTAGGCATGCATTCCTTGGATGTGATCAGATAACTGCTATAACTATTCCGGAAGGAGTTACATACATAGGATTTGGCGCATTTATGGACTGTAGTAAATTGGTGTCATTGAAAATTCCAGATGGGGTGACAGAGCTCAATGGGCGAACATTTGATGGATGCATTGCGCTCAAGAGCATCACGCTTTCTAAGAATATTACCAGAATTAAGACTCAGGAATTCAATAATTGCAAATCGCTTACACAGATTAACCTTCCTTCAAAATTGAAAGAGATATGGGCGTATGCATTCTGGAACTGTAAGAGCCTTACACGTATTAATATTCCTGCAAGTGTTACAGATATAAGAGAAGGCCTATTTTTCGGATGTGACAATTTGGTGAAGGTTACCGTTGATGAGAATAATAAGAAGTATGACAGCAGAAATAATTGTAATGCAATCATAGAGAAGGATTCGGCAAAGCTTGTGGTTGCATGCAATAAAACTGTGATTCCGGGAACAGTAAAGATTATTGGTGAAAATGCGTTTTATTGGCAGGATAAGATCAAAAGCGTGATTATTCCTGCGTCGGTCGTTGAAATAGAAGATAAAGCATTTGGATTTTGTAAGCAATTGGAAAAGGTTGTTATTCCATACAGTGTAACAAAGATTGAAAGCGGGGCGATTGAGTTTCGGCCAAAACTGACCATCTACACCAGAAAATATTCCACAGCGTATAATGTGGCGGTGAAGAATAAACTGAAGTATAGTCTCATCACAACAGATCTTGCAGCAAAGTCAAGCAAGACTGTAGTGACAGGAATAACAAATAAGCAGTACACAGGCAGAAAGGTAACCCAGAGCGGCATAGTGGTGAAGGCGTATGGAAGGACACTGAAGGCCGGCGTGGATTACAGCATCACATACAAGAACAATGTAAAAGCGGGTAAAGCGCAGGTTGTGATCACCGGTAAGGGTGGCTACAAGGGTACGGTAGTAAAGACGTTTGGCATTGTTATTCCTAAGAATAAGGTTTATACAGTGGGCTGCCTGAAGTACAGGGTGACAAATGCGGCGACAAATGGTTCTGGAACAGTGACGCTCACAGGTTCTACCCTGACAAAGGCAAATGTGAAGTTCACTATTTTAAGCGTTAAGAGTACGGTTATTATAGGCGGCGTGAGATTTAAGGTGACAGCCATAGGTGCAAATGCATTTAACGGATACACACATCTTAAGAGTCTGGTTATAACAGATGGCATCAAGGTTATAGGCGACAAAGCGTTCTATGGTTGTAAATCCTTGACGACCGTAAAACTTGGAAACAGCATCAAAGTGGCAGGCAGCCAGGTGTTCACGGGCATCGCTGCAAAAACAGTAGTTACAGTGCCTGTGGCAAAGGTTTCTTCGTATAAAATCATGTTCCGTAAGGCAGGAATGCCGGCTAAGACTGTTTATAAAACTAAATAAATAATTGTCTGTATAGTGGCTGATCCCGCTGCGGAAATGGTGTTCTGTTCCGCAGCGGGATTTTTTTACACAAATGGGGTCAGGCTCCTTTCGACAACAAAGGGATCAGGCACCTGGCTTTTTCGATAAATAAACGTTAAAAAAACGATAGGGCCTGACCCCACTTGTGAGCCTTTGGAAGTGCCAGCGGCTTGCATAAACGAAGAAATGAGGATTATAATAAAGGGGTCAAGGCTTGCTTGATGGTTTAAAGAGGTTTATCGTAATTCATGGGAAGCAGTAGCAAGGAGGCGCATATGATGGAGATCAGAAATGCAGCAATAGAGGATTTTGATCTTGTTTTTGAATTTGTTGAAAAATTGTGGACTTACAATACATATGATAGAGATGAAATACGCAAAGTATATATGAGCGTTATGGAGGATGAGCAAAGCTTTGTATATTTGCTTTGGGATGACGGCGCATGCCGCGGAATGTGCCACGGAGATTATTTTAACACATTCTGGATGTCTGGACTCACGTGTTATGTATCGAGCCTTATAACAAGGGAAGAAGACCGCGGAAAAGGTTATGGCACAGCACTGCTCGATCATGCAAAGAAAATGGCAGGTGCTAAGGGATGCAGAGCAATTACGTTGGATTCGGGGCTTCCCAGAAAGGATGCCCATGCATTTTATGAACATTATGGCTTTGAAAAAAGCTGTTATGGCTTTGAGATGATGCTCTAAGTTGTTTACAGAGACATGAAAGGAGACAGTTATGTGTACAGCAGCGACATATAAAACAAAGGATTTCTATTTTGGTAGAACACTTGATTATGAGTTTTCCTATGGCGATGAGATTACGGTGACGCCGAGGAATTATCCGTTTGAATTCAGATATATGGGAAAAAGAGACAGCCACTATGCCATGATCGGTATGGCGCATGTGGCAGGAGATTATCCTCTATATTATGATGCAGTAAATGAGAAAGGCCTGTGCATGGCGGGGCTGAACTTTGTCGGAAATGCAGTGTATCAGAAAACGGATATGTCAGGTGGCAGGGATAACGTTGCACAGTATGAGTTTATTCCGTGGATACTTGGTAATTGCTCCAGCGTTGGTAAGGCGAGAGTGGCACTTGACAGAATGAATCTGACAGGAACTCCATTTTCTGAGCAGCTGCCATCAGCCCAGCTTCACTGGATCATAGCTGACAGAAATGGTGCGATCACGGTTGAGTGCACGGCGGATGGTATGCATGTGTATGAGAATACGGTGGGGGTGCTCACGAATAACCCACCATTTCCTCAGCAAATGTTCCTGCTCAACCAGTATATGGGACTTTTCTCCAGACAGCCGGTGAATACATTTGCGCCGGAGCTGGGGCTTAACGCCTACAGCCGGGGAATGGGTGCCATAGGACTTCCGGGAGATCTGTCGTCCACATCAAGATTTGCCAGAGTGGCATTTGTGAAGCAGAACAGTCTGTCAGGAGATGGCGAGGCAGAGAGTGTCAGCCAGTTCTTTCACATTCTCGGTTCAGTCGATCAGCAGAGAGGATGCTGCGAGGTCGAAAGGGACAAGTATGAGATTACTATATATACTTCGTGTTGCAACGCGGATAAGGGAATATACTACTACAACACTTATGAGGGACATCAGATAAATGCGGTGGATATGAACAGGGAAGATTTGGATGGCACCTTGCTTGCAAGATATCCGCTTCTGCAGGGTGAGAGTTTCAACTGGCAGAACTAGACAAACAGGGAGAAAGGACGAGATATGGGTAAGTCAAAGGTTACAATAAAAGAGATCGCAGATATGGCAGGGGTGTCCATAGCAACGGTTTCCCATGTTATCAACAGGACAAGATATGTGCGGCCGGAGCTTGTTGATAAGATAGAGAAGATAATTGTTGAGACGGGCTACCAGAACAAGATTGCGGATAAGGAGAGAAAACTTCTTGTTGGACGGGAGTCAACAATCGTTGCGTTGATACCGAATATAGAAAGTACGATATACCGGGACATGATTGCCTATATGAAGCAGCTTGTTGGCGCACAGGGATATCAGTTTCTGGTTGCCATAACTGACAATGATCTTAAGGAGGAAGCGCAGGTTCTTTCGGGGCTTCTTGTAAACAAGAGTGTTGCCGGCATAATACATGCTCCGGTGAGCGATGTGGCGTCAAACTATACGAAGTTGATTCAATCAGGAATGCCATTTGTCTGCGTTGAAAGGAATATTCTGGGATCGGGAATAGATTCAGTGGAATTTCGGGACAGGGAGGCTATATTTAAAGGGGCTGATTATCTTCTGTCAAGTGGACATAAGAATGTGTTGTTTATAAGAGAGAGTACGGACAGCACAACTAAGGATGAGCGAACCAGGGGATTTCTGAATGCGCTTGAAAAATATAACATTAATACAAATGATGCAAATATAGTTGATGTGACGCTTGAGAAAGGCGAAGATGACTGCATGCTTGACATACAGAAAGCACTTCGCAGATATAGGCCGACAGCGGTTATTGCTGGTGGCAACAGAATAACACTTTATCTTATGAAGACACTCAGAGACCTTGGAATTGACTGCCCGGGCGAGATATCTGTTGTGGGCTTTGGAGATGAGAGCTGGTCGGAGCTCACTTATCCGCCACTTACGATTCTCAGAAGAGATGTCAAAGGGCTCAGTACCAAGGCTGTGAATATGTTGTTTGAGAAAATAAATACAGGGATGGTTGTATCGCCAGATTGCTATGCGGATGTGGAGTTGATTATCAGAAAGTCTACAAAGATGCTGGACAATGGACCATTTGGCGACAAGGCTGCGGCTCCGGATTCGGTGGTCCTGTCAAAGGAAGAAAAGCAGAGGCTCAAAAACGGGCATTACAGAGTTGCAATATCATTCCACTATACTGGTACTTCCTGGGCGGAGCTTCACGAGAAGGGCATCAGGGAGGAGCTTGAGCAGTTTGGAATAGATGTGGTGTCGGTCATGGATGCGCATTTCGATTCAGAGCTCCAGAATGCACAGCTTGATGGAATCAGACTTCAGAAACCAGATGCTGTCATCGCTATTCCGGCAGATGACAGCCGGACAAGAGAAAATTTTCAGGAACTTTCAAAGGTATCCAAATTGGTATTCATAAGCAATGTTCCGGAGGGAATGTCAAAGAACAGCTATGTGTCTTGCGTATCGGTAAATGAGTCCGAGAATGGCACAAATGCTGGAAGAATGCTGGGTGAATACTGCAAGGAGAATGGTAAGACAAAAGTTGGTTTCATAGTCCACGGTGCAGTGTTCTATGGAACCCGGGTTAGAGATAACGCTGCAGAAAAGACGATAAATGATACATATCCGGGGATTGATATAGTGACTGTGAGAGGGTTCGGAGATATATCCAATGCGTATCAAGTTGCGAAGGATGTGATTACATTGAATCCGGAAATAGAGGCTCTTTATGTTAGTTGGGACCGGCCGGCACTTCTGGTTATAAAGGCATTAAAGGAACTTGGCAGGGGAGATGTTGCGGTGTTTACAACAGATCTTGACTATGAAATAGCGCGCAATATGGAAGATGGCATAGTCAAAGGCCTCAGTACCCAGAGACCTTATGAGCAGGGAAGGGCGGCAGCGGCAGTCGTAGCCAAATCGCTTGTCAGTGACGAGCCTCTTCCAAAGTATGTGGGGGTACAGCCGTACCAGGTTGAACCGAAACAGCTCCGGCTTGCCTGGAAGGAAATTTTCCATGAGTCCATGCCGGATAGGCTGAGGTGATTGTGTGTGTTAGTGCTGGATAGGCTGAGATGGCTTGGTAGATAGGCAGAGACGGTTTGGTGGATAGGCTGACAAGGTTATTGTAAGATCAATGCTGGGCAGACTGGGATGGTGTCTACTTGCTGCATCATGGCGTATTCGTAAAATGAGATAAGAGGAATAAGATGCTCCTTTAGTAAAAAATGTATTGTATCTAAAATGAAAAAATGTCCCGTCAGAGATAGAATTTTATCTTTTTGACGGGATTTTTTATTTGCATACAATTTTATTATGGTTTTTCATTATATGAGATATATGTGTGAAAAAGAGAAAGACAGGGACCGATATCTTTATAAAATAATAAAATTTACGTAAATTATGTAAAACAAACAAAGAACTGTATAAGATGGAAAACTGTTATTTGTGCAGAATAACGAATAAAAGAAAAATATGACACTGATTATTGACAAAAACAGACAAAGGATATATCATCAAATCATGCAAGGGACGAAAAACAGTTTAAAATTTACGTAAATAAAACCGGTTATGAACAGTTTTTCGACAACGAGTTAGCAAAATACATAATATTGTTGGAGGTAAAAATTATGAGAAAATTCAAAAAGTTATTAGCAGTTGGAGCATGCCTGTGCATGTCACTCAGTTTATTGGCAGGTTGTGGATCAGGATCAGGTAATGGTTCGGGCAGCGGTTCATCTGATTCAGGTACAAAGAAGGAGAGCACAAAGTCATCTGACCTGTCATTTGCATTTTGTACAAACACACTCAACAACACATTCCAGAGTTCTATAGATGCAAAGCTCAAGGAACTCTGCGATGCAAATGGAATTTCATACACATGTCTTGATCCTGACTACGATCTGAACACACAGCTCAGTCAGTTATCAGATGTGGCAAACAGCGGATACGATGCAGTGTTCATCATTCCGGTTGATTCAGCAGGAATCACATCAGGACTTGCTGAGATCAAGGACGCAGGAATCCCAATCTTCAACGTAGACACAGCAGTTATCGAGGATGATATCGAGAATTTTATAACACAGTTCGTTGGAACAAATGCTTACATGGCAGGACAGCTTGTAGGTGAGCAGATGGCAAAGGATTTCCCTGATGGAGCAGACATAGCAGTTCTTGATTTCCCATCAAATGAGAGCTGTGTAGATCGTGTAAATGGTTTCCTTGACGGACTTGGTGCAAGCAAGGACAAATTCAACATAGTTGCACAGCAGGATGGTGAGGCAGCACTTGATGCTTCAATGAGCCTTGCAGAAGATATCATCACAGCAAATCCTGATCTTCAGGCATTCTTCTGTATCAACGATCCTTCAGCACTTGGCGCAGCAGCTGCAGTAAAGGCTGCAAACAAGACAGGCAAGATTGGTGTATACAGTATTGATGCTTCACCAGATGGCAAGCAGGCACTTCTTGATGGCGAGTTCACAGCAGTTGCTTGTCAGGTTCCTGTACAGATTGCTGAGTATGCATTCAACGCAGCACAGAAGTATGTAGGCGGAGATACAACAATTGAAGAGAAGAAGGTATATCTTGACTCACACCTTGTACTTAAGGATGAGGCAAAGGAGACACTCAACGACTGGCAGTAAGGGCATACAAAGGGGTCAGACCCCATGGACAGACGAGACATAAGCCAAAGGGGTCAGACCCCTTTGGCATAACACGGGAGTGATCCCGAAAATAACAGCAAGACGACAAAAGATATAATATAGAAACTTGGAGGTTTAATATGGGACAGACAGTTCTGGAAATGATAGGGATAAAGAAAAGCTTCTCTGGAATATATGCTTTAAGCGGCATTGACTTTTCCCTTGAACTGGGAGAGGTACATGCACTGCTCGGTGAGAATGGTGCAGGAAAGTCCACACTGATCAAGGTCCTCGGCGGAATTTACCAGCCTGACAGCGGAATCATCAAGGTAAATGGCAAGGAGGTAAAGATCAACGGAGTTCCGGCTGCCAGAGAGAATGGTATAGGAATAATACATCAGGAAATAGTACTTGTTCCATATCTTTCGGTGGCACAGAACCTGTTTCTCGGAAGAGAGATAAGGACAAAACTTGGAACATTGGACTTTGCAGAGATGAACAGAAGAGCAGAGGAGATGATATCATCCCTCGGCGTGAATATAAAAGCAGATACGATAGTAGAGAATCTGACCATCGCACAGCAGCAGATGGTGGAGATCGTCAAGGCGGTCTCATTCAACGGTAAGATCATAGTTATGGATGAGCCTACCTCATCACTTTCAAATGAAGAGGTGGAGCAGTTATTTGAGATCATTGAGAATCTCAGGAAAAAGAAGGTAAGTATAATTTACATCTCCCATAGAATGGAGGAGCTCTTCAGGATATCAGACAGAGTTACCGTAATCAGGGATGGTGCATACGTAGGAACAAAAAAGACATCAGAGACAAGCCCGAATGAGCTGGTTGCGATGATGGTAGGAAGAGATCTGGAGAGTTTCTATGCAAGAGATTACTGCGACATAGACAAGGCAGAGGTTGCTCTGGAGGTAAAGAATCTTTCCCAGACAGGTGTCTTTGAAGATATAAGTTTTTCAGTACATAAGGGCGAGATCCTGGGATTCTCAGGTCTGGTAGGTGCCGGACGAAGCGAGATCATGGAGGCGATATTTGGCGCAACACGGCTCACATCGGGAGAGGTGATACTCGGAGGAAAGCCGGTTCACTTCAAGAATCCAATGCAGGCTATCAAGGCAGGCATAGCTCTGGTTCCTGAGGACAGAAAGAAACAGGGATTGGTACTTGGCAACAGCGTGGCATTCAACCTCACACTCTCATCCCTCAGATTCTATATGAATGGAATCGCCATAAGCGAGAAGAAACGCGGTGAGGTAATAGACCATTATTCACAGAGACTTAGGATAAAGGCGGCATCGCCAGAGATTGAGGCGGGCAGCCTGTCAGGTGGAAACCAGCAGAAGGTGGTCCTGGGCAAATGGCTTGCGACCAAGCCGGATGTGCTCATTCTGGATGAGCCGACCAGAGGCGTGGATGTAAATGCAAAATTTGAGATATACACAGTAATCAATGAACTGGCAAAGGAAGGCATAGCGATAATTATGGTATCCAGTGAGCTTCCTGAGATCATCAACATGTGCGACAACGTATGTGTGGTCAGAGCCGGAAGACTCGTGAAGAAGCTGTCAAAGGACGAGCTTTCACAGGAAGAGATAATGAAATACGCTGCAGGAGGTATCGAATAATATGGGCGAGACAAAGAAGAATTCAAAGGCAACTTCTATATTGAAGAACAATCCCCTGACATCCATAGTCAAGGGCAACATAGGAATCATAGTGGTTCTGATAATCATGTGCGTGGCTGTAGCATTTGCCACGGATAAATTCCTCACAACAAATAACATAATATCAGTGCTTAGACAGATATCAATCAATACATACATAGCACTTGGAATGACACTCATAATCATACTTGGACACATCGATCTGTCAGTTGGATCCATAGTTGCGATGTCAGGAACATTGACCGTAGGTTTTATAGTAAACCAGGGACTCCCTCTTGGTGTAGCCATAGCAGCAGGACTTCTGGTTGGTACAGCAGCAGGCTTTATAAGTGGTTTCATAGTAGCCAATTTCAAGGTGCCTGCGTTCATCATCACAATGGCTATGATGAACATTGCAAGTGGTATAGCTTACGTCTACACAGGTGGACAGTCAACACGTATTACAAATAAACTTTTCATAGAGATCGGTACAGGATATCTGTTCAACGTGATCCCACTTCCTGTTGTATACATGGTTGTACTCATCATAGTTTTCAGTTTTATCCTCAGCAAGACAAAGTTCGGAACATACATATATGCAATAGGTGGCAATCGTGAGGCAGCAAGACTTTCAGGTGTGCCTATCAAGAAGATAGAGATCATAGTATTTACAATATCAGGACTTCTCTCAGCATTTGCAGGACTCGTACTCTGTTCAAGAATGTACTCAGGACAGCCTTCAGTCGGAAGCGGATACGAGCTTGATGCAATCGCAGCCTGCGTACTTGGAGGAACATCAATGACAGGTGGTAAGGGAAGAATCAGTGGAACTGTATTTGGTGCCATGGTCATCGGAATTATTTCAAATGGACTTAACCTTATCGGAGTATCATCATACTGGCAGCTTATCATCAAGGGTCTCATCATTGCAGGTGCGGTACTTCTGGATGGTCAGAAGGGCAAGCTTGAACTTTTAAAGAAGAAGAAACTGGCAGCAAACTAGTTGGTTATGACAGAAATATCGGGCAATTAACTATTTAACAATAGAAAGGATTAATAATATGGAGATTTTTAGAAAAATGTCCTTCGCTGATTCCACAGGAGACGCAATACCATTCTATCACGAAGGCAAATATCATATATTTTCACTGACTTCCCCTCCGGGAACAACAGTGTACCCAGCAAGACTTAGAACCACATGGAGCCACTGTGTATCAGAGGATCTGGTGCACTGGGAGGAGCTTCCTACAGCACTCTATCCTGGAGAGGGCGATGAGCCGGATGCATCAGGAGTGTGGACGGGATCAGTCATATACGGCGAGGGCAAATACCATGCATTTTACACAGGCTACTGCTTAACTGCAGAGTATCAGCAGACAATATGCCATGCAACAAGCGATGACGGAATAACATGGGTGAAAGACGCAGCCAATCCGGTCATCACACCTATGATAGAGCTTTACGAGAAGCTTGACTGGAGAGATCCATATGTATTCTACAATGAGGAGGACAAATGCTATTGGATCCTCATATCAGCGAGAAGGCTGGACATGCCGATAACAAGAAGAGGATGTATCGTCCTTTACAGATCAAAGGATCTGGTTAACTGGGAATACTACGGACCGATATATTCACCAGGACACACCAACTGTCCTGAGTGCCCTGAGGTGTACAAGATGGGAGACAACTGGTATCTCTCATATTCAAGATTTTCAGAATATGGAAACACAGTATACAGAGTAGCAAAGTCATCATTTGGACCTTGGAGAAAGCCAAAGAAGGATGGCATAGGCGGAAGAAGATTCTACGCAGCCAAGTCCATGCAGGATGATGACGGCAGACGCTTCTACTTCGGCTGGGCTCACGACAGAGCAGACAGAAGTGACAGAGGCGAGTGGTACTGGGGTGGAACCTTCTGCGTGCCACACGAGGTAGTTGCAACAGCGGATGGAGAACTTGATGTAAAGCTTCCAGAGGAATATGAGCATGTATTCGAGAAGCCTGTAGACTGGGATTACATTCCGGTCCTCGGAAATGCAGAACTTTACGGAGACAGACTGGTTGAGATGGATTCAGTCAGCACATGCACATACGGCTTCCTTGGACATAGTGAGGAGAGCTACATGCTGAAGTGCAAGATTATGCCTAGAGAGGTATATGATCATTTCGGTATACTGCTCAAGTCAGATAAGGAGGCAAGTGGATGCCTGCTTCTTGAGTTCGATGTGGCTATGCAGAGAGTGTCACTGGTAAATCTTCCGATGGGCGTAGATCCGTTCTGGATCCAGTCTTGTCAGGCTGTGCCTCCTGCAACTGAGCCGGGTCCTGATGGAGTCAGAGTGTGTGAGAAGACATTTGACATAACAGAGGGCAGCGAGATAGATGTAAAGATCATCGTTGACCACGATATGATAGATGTATTTGTCGGTGAACAGGTTGCGTTCACATACAGAATATATGCAAAGCCTGAGTTTGAGACGGGACTTCTGGCTCAGGATGCAAGAGTAGAATTCTATGACATAGAGATCACAGGAAAGTAAAATTCACAAGGAGGATCCAACATGGAAAAGAAATATGATGTTGTGGCACTTGGCGAATTCCTGATAGACTTTACACCTGCCGGAAACACTGATTCCGGGATGAAGCTCTTCGAGCAGAATCCCGGCGGTGCTCCGGTGAACATGCTCACGGCGGCCGGTAAGGCCGGTCTTAAAACCGCCTTCATTGGTAAGGTCGGAGATGACATGCACGGCAATTTCCTGGTTGAGACTGCAAAACAGGCTGGAATAGAGACAAGAGGCATAGTGATTGATGACACGGTATTTACCACTTTGGCATTTGTCACTCTGGATGAGAAAGGAGAACGTGAATTCTCATTTGCCAGAAAGCCTGGAGCGGACACGATGCTCTGCTACAAGGAGATTGATACAGAGCTGCTCAGGGATACAAAGGTGTTCCATATAGGTTCGCTCTCACTTACGGATGAACCGGCGAGGACAACAACCTTTCAGGCGGTGAAGGAGGCAAAAAAGAGTGGAGCTTTGATATCCTATGATCCTAATTATCGGGCACCATTGTGGGGCAGTAAGGAAAATGCCATAGAGAGAATGAAGAGTATTCTTCCATTCGTAGATATAATGAAGCTTTCGGACGAGGAGACATCACTCCTCACACCATTTGCCGATCCGGAGGATGCAGCGGAGTATCTTCTGGACACAGGTGTAAAACTTGTCGCAGTCACCCTGGGAAGTGAGGGTGTGCTGATATGCAGCAAGGATGGAAGCAGAAAGGTTCCCGGATTTGTCAGCAATGTAGTTGACACGACGGGAGCTGGTGACTCATTCTGGGGGGCATTTGTATCGCAGCTTATCAAGGTTGATAAGCCCCTGGAGGAATTCACCATAGATGAACTTGCGGAATACGCAAGATACGGAAATGCGGTTGCGAGCCTGTGCGTTGAAAAACGCGGAGGACTCAGATCCATTCCGGAAGAGTGCGAGACACTAAAGAGACTTGCGGGAGAGCCGCAGTAGACTTATAGTAGATCCGCAGTGGATTTGTAGCAAATCTGCAGAAGGTTTGCTGAAGATTTGCAGTTGATCTGCAGTAGAATAGACCCCCAATTAATTTTTTCACATATAACTTTCCCCTGGGAGCCCGGCAAAGCCGGGCTCTATTTTTGTCATTGGGGCTTGTGGTTTTGTTAAAATGGTTTTCCTGACTGGGATGAGCATGACTTATGTATATTGGGGGAGGAATGGACATGAAATAACGAGATGTTTTTATCTTTTTGAATTTAGCAAGATTCCTTGAGAAAATATTTTATCTTTTTCGTTGAAAAATAGCGAAAAGATAAAATATTCTTTTGAATTATCACTTTTTGGGATTCTATTTTTAAAAAGTGATAAAATTATGCACTTTTTTGTGCGTTGAATCAATCGGTCAGTCTTTGTTGCACTGTCTCAAATAAGCGGATTTTTCTGCAACGGCTACATAAGACAGTTTCATTCGAGCTGTAAGATCTCTTACTTATATTTAAAGATACTGAATGGTTATTAAGTTGATACGAGCAAACCATAGACATATAATCTAGCTAACTTGGGAGAGAGACTAATTATATGACGAGGTGATCTGGTGAAGAACGTACTTGAATTTATAGAGAGGTCGGCGGAGAGATATCCTGATAAGCTGGCTGTGGCAGATGAAAATGGCGGTGTCACATACAGTCAGTTAGAACTCATGGCAAAAAAGATTGGCGCCTGGATACATAAGATGACAGGTGGCGAACATATAAAACCGGTGGCGGTGCTTCTGGATAAGAAGCCAGAGAGTGTTGCGGCTTATATGGGAGTTATGTACAGTGGCAATTTTTATGTGGTTCTGGATGCTGAGATGCCGGATGTCAGGGCGGAGGCAATTCTTGGCACGCTAAGACCGGCTGCAATTGTGACAGACTCGGTTCACATGGAGCAAGCTGAGAAAATGGTGAGAGACCACGTGAGCGCAGCCACAAGCAGTGCAGCCGCAAACCAAGCAGGCAGCTGCAAACCAAGCGACAGCAGTGCAGAGGCAAGCCACATAGCCATACTCAACCTGGATGACCTGGACGACGATGTTCCGGTTGATGTGCTAAAGGACATAAGGAGAAAGATGATAGACACGGATCCGGCGTATGCACTGTTTACATCAGGTTCAACAGGAGTTCCAAAGGGTGTCGTTGTTACCCATGCAAATATCATAGCTTACATAAACTGGTACACCGGGACATTTGGAATAGACGAGAATACGGTATTTGGAAATCAGACACCCTTTTATTTCAGCATGTCGGTGTCGGATCTTTACAGTACATTAAAGAGCGGGGCGACGCTGTATATCATACCGAAGGCGTATTTCACATTCCCGATGAAACTCATGGAGTTTCTTGCCACGTATAAGATAAATACAATTTACTGGGTGCCATCGGCACTTCAGATAGTGGCAAATTACAAGATGTTCCAGTATGCAAAGCTTCCGGAACTGAAGAAAGTGCTGTTTGCCGGCGAGGTCATGCCGACCAGGCCGCTCAACTACTGGATACAGAATCTTCCGGATGCCGTGTATGCCAATCTGTTTGGCCCGACGGAGACTACGGATATATGCACGTATTACATTGTGGACAGACCTTTTAGGGACGATGAGCCGCTTCCTATGGGATATGCGTGTGACAACTGCGATGTGTATGTGATCGATTCGGATGGCTGTGAGGTGTCTCCGGACGTGGATCCAGAGACAGGCTACAGCAGGGAAGGCGAGCTTTACGTCAGAGGATCATTTGTGGCTCTGGGGTATTATGGCAATGATGAAAAGACCAGAGATGCATTTGTCCAGAATCCGCTGAATGACAAATACCCTGAGCTGGTGTACAGAACCGGCGATCTGGTGAAGTATAACCGCTATGGTGAGCTGGTGTATATCTCGAGGAAGGATTATCAGATAAAGCACATGGGCTACCGGATAGAGCTGGGTGAGATAGAGGCCGCGGCGGGGGCGATAGATGGAATAAGAAGCTATGCGTGTATATATGATGAGGCAGATGACAAGATCGTATTCATATATGAGGGCAGAAAGAAGGATGACGCTGAACTTTTAGAGGCATTCCGCAGGCGGGTGCCGCATTACATGGAGCCTGGCAGATTTGTGAGGGTGACAGCTATGCCTCACAATGCAAATGGCAAGATAGACCGGAAGCGGCTTAAAGCGGAATATATTTAAGTAATGTGCTGGCTGTTGACGCCGGACAGATTATGAATTAAAAGTTATGATGACCCCGGAGGGGCTCTAAAAACTACTACTATATGATATGAGGAGGATAAAAATCATGGAAGAATTATTAAAGATTTTAAATGAGGTTAAACCAGGAGTAGATTACGAGAATGAGACAGATCTGATAGGCCATGGTGTGCTTGATTCAATAACTATGGTGACACTTGTGCTTCAGATCAGTGATGAATTTGATGTTGACATATCCCCTGTGGATATCACTCCGGAAAATTTCAGGACAGTGCAGACTATATATGATCTTATAAAGAGACTGGAAGATGAATAAAAGCTGGCAGCGCGAGAAGTGCATTGCTGTTGGTGCATAGCAGGCAGCTTCAAAAATACATTGCAGGAGAGATTTTATTATGGCATATACGTCGATAGCTTACATTGTGTTTATATTATTTGGCTCTTTTCTGATATACAACATTGTACCGCTTAAGTATAGGTGGAAAGTATTGCTGGTATTCAGCTATATATTTTACTTTATCAATTCGGGCAAATACATTGTGTTCATTCTGGCAGGGACGCTGACGATATACGTAGGCGGCTTGCTGCTGAATAAGATAGACGATGGCTATACCATGGCGAAGAAGACCTTGCCGCGGGAGAACAAAAAAGAGTATAAGGCAGTCATAGGCTGGCAGAAAAAATGCGTGTGCGTATGTGGGGTTCTGATCAACGTTGGAGTGCTTGTGTATCTGAAATATTCGGAATTTATTGGCAGTGTGTTCACGGATCTGCTGGGACTTTTCCATGTAAATATTGGCAACCCTATGCACAAAATGGTACTGCCGCTTGGAATTTCGTTCTATACACTCTCTGCGGTCAGCTACATCGTGGATGTGTACAGGGGCAAATACAGGGCAACGGATAAGTTTGGCAAGATAGCGCTGTTTCTCGTATTTTTCCCTCAGATAGTTGAAGGCCCAATCGCTAGATTTGACCTTATTGGCGACTCTCTTTATGAGGGACATAAGTTCAGCTACAGGAATATTACAATGGGACTTCAGCTCATGACATGGGGGTTTTTCAAGAAGATGGTCATTGCTGACCGTGCAAATATGTATGTTAATCAGATATTTGACAATTTCAGTGATTACAGCGGATTGTACGTCATAACCGGTATGCTGCTGTACACGCTGCAGCTCTATGCAGAGTTTTCGGGATGTATGGATATAGTAAGGGGAAGTGCTCAGATGTTCGGTGTCACTTTATCAGAGAACTTCAACCAGCCATTTATATCGAAGACTGTAAGTGAGTTCTGGAGAAGATGGCATATGACACTGGGATCCTGGTTTAAAGACTATGTATTCTACTCCGTATCGCTCTCGAAGCCTTTCGTAAAACTCAGCAAGAAGACCAGGGAGCATATGAATACATTTTTTGCAACATTTGTGCCTATGTCCATCGCCATGTTTATTGTGTGGTTTGGAACCGGTATATGGCACGGCGCCAGCTGGAAATATGTCATGTACGGACTTTATTACTGGGGAATCATGATTCTGGGACTTCTGACCGAGCCGTTATTTAAAAAGATGTTTGACGCAATGCATGTGAACAGGCATGGCAGGATATACAGGTCGCTTCAGGTTGTCAGAACATTTTTATTTGTAAATGTGGGAATGCTCATGTTCAGAGCAGACGATCTCACTGTGTTTGGACATATGTTCACATCTATGTTCAAAAACTTCTCATTTGATCCGGTCATCACGGGCTCACTTATGACGGTGAGAATCGACATGGCAGATTTCATAGTTCTTGTGGCCGGTGCGCTGATCCTGCTGGCAGTTGGTATTTACAGGGAACAGGGACATCATCTAAGGGAAGAGCTTGCAGAAAAAAATATCGTGCTCAGATGGGCGGTTTACTATGTGCTGATATTCAGCGTGATAATATTTGGCGCCTATGGCAAGGGATATGAGGTTGCAGGATTTATATATGCACAGTTCTGATGATTTGATAAATTGTTGTATGACGGTGAACAAAATTGGAATAATGTGGTGGTAAGCATGAAGAAGAAAAGTGTGTTAAATCTCGTAAAAGGTATTGTTTTTCTGGCTATAGCAGTGGGTATAGTTGTCTTCGGATGTCTGGTATTTCAGCCAAAGACAAGTGATCCGAAAGGCGGTCTTGTAAATGCAAATGCCAGGGCGTTTTATGGAGAACCGAAGGATTCGCTGGATGTGGTGGTTCTTGGAAACAGCAATGCATACAGTGGATATTCGCCTATGTATGTGTGGGGAAAATATGGTATTCCGACATATGTGGCAGCAGAGGGGGGACAGAATATAGTTGAAACTCTGGATATACTAAATGAGATATTGTCATGTCAAAAGCCAAAGGTGGTTGTGCTTGACGTGGATCTTTTGTGGGAAGGAATGAACAATACAAACCGACTTGAGAAGGATGTCCAGTCTCTTGCGGAGACCTATATTCCGCTCATCAGATATCATGACAGGTGGAAATCAATGCAGGCATCAGACAGCTTCAAAAGCCGGAGTTACACATATAGATGTATATCAAGGGGGCAATACCTAAGCAGAAAGACTATGCCGTATAAAGGAGAGGATGTCATGGCGGAAAGTGATGGCATAGAGAACATTCCGAGTCTGTCCAGATTCTTTCTTGATAAGCTTGTTAAAAGATGCAGGGAGAAAAGTATAGATCTGGTATTTGTCGAGTTCCCTACTATGCAGTCGTGGAATTATGAGAAGCACAATGCCATGGTGAAATACACGGATGAGGCTGATATAGAATTCCTTGATATGAATCTGATGACCGGAAAGTATAAGATCAACTGGAGCATGGACACAAGGGATGCAGGGCGTCACCTGAACTGTTACGGTGCGCGCAAGACCACAGCATATCTGGCAGATTACCTCACATCAAATTATGTATTTGAGGATAAGCGTAAGGACAGCCTGTATGCTGAGTGGGACGAGGCGTACAAGTATTATAAGAAGGTTCTCAAAAAAGGAAAGATATATGTGACTGATGATCGATAACAGTGAGGTGAATGTGAAATGAGAGATAACTCGGCGTTTTTACCTTTTTGAATAAGCAAGCTTGTATATGTAAAATATTTTATCTTTTTCGTTGCAATATGACGAAAAGATAAAATATTTTTTTGTTTTGTCGCTTTTTGGAAGTTTGTTTTCATAAAGTGATAAAATTATGCACTTTTAGGAAAATTGGCGAGTGGGAGTATGGGTAAGTTATGCAGTTATGCGAGCATATGAGTGTTTATATGAGTTGTTATACGAGTTGTGGATTTTATTTACTGATGTTATAGCCTGTGTTATCGACGGCACACAACAAATTGAGTATATTAAATGAGTAGTTTATATGTTGTCGGTATTTTATTTTGTTTTGCTTTGAAAATGGTATGAATCTGCCTCAGACTATAGGTTTAAATATATTACAAATAATTAATATTCCATCACAACCCATGCGAAATTTGATTTTCTGTATAATTAATTGGCTGTATATAACGTGAAGAAAATTTTGTGTTTGTAAGACATAGAGAGATTCACAGGTTTCGTGCAGCTTTGATTTTTTTTCGTTTCTGTATAATTTCCGCCTAGTTTCAGGGTGTTGACGATGATCTTTTACCATGATAATGTTGCGGTTATCAGGCGAATATC
>ENA-ORMS01000197-ORMS01000197.1-human-gut-metagenome-genome-assembly--contig:-NODE-197-length-67203-cov-8.952106_pt1 | contig 67203 bp, 85 predicted proteins | sample MGYA00242104_ERZ508997 | MGnify/ENA primary metagenome ERZ508997 (study PRJEB26280, sample SAMEA2338704) | human gut metagenome | biome: human gut; feature: human-associated habitat; material: faeces...
TACGGTCAGCGGGTCCGTGTCTTTCTCCTTTCCGCACCCTGTCATCACGGACAGCAGTGCCAGCGCCAGCAGACACAGAACGATCCTCTTTTTCATATCAGCCCCACCCCTTCCAAAAGAATACCGTGGCTGCGGATGTCTTATCCGATATGATATAATAATGTAGTATAGCATACTTTTCTGTCGCTCGCAACAGAAACAGATGTCTGCGAAAGAGAGACGGGGGATCGTGGACTGCGGCTGGTCCCTTCAAACAGTTTCGGTGCGCTAAAAGCTGTGACGCAAGTGTTTTTTCTGCTCTGCCTTATGGCGAAAATTATGTAAACTTAAAATTCGCGGAATACAGCGCTTCTCGTGGCAACTTTTGGCAACCAAACGCAGCCTGTGACAGCCGGTAGCAGCTGAATGAAACGCTGTGTGTAATGTCCTTTATCCAACCCATAAGCAATGCTTATCGCTTCTCTGGCTGAATAATTCTTTCAAATATCACAAGAAATTGCCAACAAGTGCTTGACAATCAAGCCTTTCCGTGGTATCCTTACCAAGCTGACGATTTACTCGGAGGGCAATGCAGGTGTAGCACAATGGTCAGGGCACCAGCCTTCCAAGCTGGGGATGCGGGTTCGATTCCCGTCACCTGCTCCATCCATTTGCGCCAGTAGCTCAGCAGGATAGAGCAACTGCCTTCTAAGCAGTAGGCCGGGGGTTCGAATCCCTTCTGGCGTACCATTTCCCCCAAAGCGGCCTGCGGCGAGGCTTCCCTTGTGATACCAGATATGTGGTGGGTGTAGCTCAGTTGGTTAGAGCACCGGATTGTGGTTCCGGGTGTCGAGGGTTCGAGTCCCTTTACCCACCCCACAAGTCACAGAGGCCGGACAAAAGCCCGGTCTCTGTGTACAATAGAATAGATTTTAGATGGTGGGATGTAGTGTAATGGTAACACCTCAGACTTTGACTCTGATATAGTGGGTTCGAGTCCCGCCATCCCAGCCAGACATGCCCCAGTAGCTCAGTAGGCAGAGCACCTGCCTTTTAAGCAGGGTGTCCGGGGTTCGAATCCCCGCTGGAGCACCAACGCAAAATGCGAAAAAACCTTGTAGTTTCAATGACTACAAGGTTTTTTCATCTCTGTGCAGCCATGCGCATGATCGCCGCAAATTTGCCAAAAAATCAAGCTAAATTTCAAGTTAAACTATGCTTTGAAGTTAAAGTTCGAGTTAAAAATGAGATCATTACATTTCCGTCCCGTCGGGGGAATTTAAAGCAGCACACAAACTCAGCTCCTAGTGCGTCTGCGATGGTGCATAGCTCTGAATAAGAGAATTTACCTGTTTTCATGCGTTGCCAAAAAGCCTGAGATGTTGTGCCGAGTTTTCGAGCAAGCTCGGCTTCGCTCACTTTTGCATATGTTTCGGACAACTTAATTTTTGTCGGAATATCCATTCGTCTTGCAGTATCAAGTTAATTGTGCTATAATTCCAATATCCAATTTGCCGTATTAGCTTAGTTGGATAGAGCACCTCCTTGACTAAGAGGTAGACGGGGGTTCGAGTCCCCCATACAATCATTTTAAGCTTTTTGCTTTTTATAGTATTTAACTCCTCTTTTGGTCGTCATTAATTCCAAAAGAGGGGTTGTTTTGTATAGAGCAATATTTCAAGAGATATGGAGGTTACAGCCGCATGAGACCGTTTTCGATCAATATACGAGGTCGCGTAAAAAACTTTAATCTTCCTAAGAACCAGCCACTGGTTCCACTTTTTGAGGCTGTTGTGAATGCAATTCATAGTATTTAATTATTACCTTTGTTCCCAATATCGTCAGTCTTGTCTTTGAGCTTTTTGATTCCGCTCGTAAGCCAGTCGGGCACAGGCGCGCCCAATGCCTGCGCATTCTCGGCGATTGAGCCTATCTCCGTGAAGATATACCACATTGTGACTAAGGGCCCGAACAGCGTTTCATAGTCTATCGGCAGCGTTATGCCGAGCCCCTGCATGCCTATTTTCAATGCTAAATCGCACATAAAAGCGGCTACGACTGCGACGATCTCGCCGACCTTGTGCCAGCGGCCTTCTCTTGAACGGGCGCTGTTCCAGTCTCCGGCCTTCTTCGCGGCGCACGAGCCCGTTGTCCAGTCGATGATGACAAGCGCGAGAAACAGCATTACCGCCCAGCCTGCCCAGCCTATCAGGCCGGTGATGATTGCCGCAACCGCAGTCGCGGTGCCCTTGATCTCTGTGATTTTATCCGGTGCGTTCATTTACTTTCCCTCCATCATGCTCTCGAAGTAGCGGCGCATGATCTCCATGACGCGGATCATGTCCTCTGACAGATCGATCTCGCCGTTACCTTTGCCTTTTAGTGCGCCCGCGTCTATGTAGCGCTGCGCCATTTCGCGGTAGCCCTCCGGCACATCCTCGATTTTGTTCCATCTGACCATTTCTTCATCCTCCGTAAGTCTTTTGTTTACCTCGGCCGCTATCTGCCCGTGCCGCTCGTACAGCCACTGCCCGGGGCAGGCCTTGTTTTCATAGTCGCGGTGAACGGTCATATTGCACCCGTTCTTGTGGTTTACGCGGTCGGCCTTGCTGGTAGACCAGACAAGCTTCTTAATACCGTTGCGCCTGCATATATCCGTCACAAGGTCGAGCAGCGTCTTGTAGGCCGCGTCGTTTACCCTGTACGGATGCCTGTTTTCGCACGCAACCTCGATGGTCACGGCGCGGCGGTCGTTTTCCCCGTCCGAGGTCGCCCAGCTGCGGTTTCTTTCCTCTACATACATTCCAACTCTGCCGTCGGGGCCTATGCCGTAGTTTGCGCTCGCGGCTTTTGTCTGGAACAGTCTGCCCAGCGTCTCGACCGCCGCCTGCGACGCCGAACAGTGTATCGTGATGGTATCGATATTGCGCCCCTTGCGGCCGCCGCTGTAGGGGCTTATCCGTGTGTAGCTGACAAGCGGTGAATTTGTAAATGCCATCGTCAATCCTCCTCCAATAATCCGCTCAGGGTCTTTTCGTCGTCGTCCGTAATGTTCATAGCTCTACTTCCTCTATCAGTGCGCGGGTTTCGAGTATGTACAGATATTTGCCCATCGTTGCCGCCTGCTCTCGCAGGAGCTCTATAGGGCAGGTTGGGGTAAAATCAAGCTTGCCCGCATCGTACTTTACAAGCATTCTGTGCAGCTTATCGTATTTATCCTTGAGCTCGATATACTCGTTTCTCATGCGCTCTTTATAATCCATTTTTATATCCTCCTTTTTCTGTTTCGGGGTAATGTTCATGTTGCATCCTCCCACGCGCTCGGCAGAGCAGCTGCATCGTGCACGACGTTATCCTGCAAGCACCTGTGTACCTTGCCGGAAGCGTCCTTGTAGCATTCGCCGGTCATGTACATGCCGCTCGTTCCGAGAGGGGTTACCCATGCTTTGGCCTTGGCCGGGTCGGTCGTGTGACATAGCCCCCACAGAGCGCGAAGCGTTGACGGCCTGCCCTGATAATTCGCGGCGTTGTACGGCTGTATAAGCGTCCATATCTGCCCCTCGTCCGCAACCGGCGTACCGGCAGGACATGCGCTGTAATCCTTCTGCGCGTTGAAGTCCGGCACTTTGCTTTCCTCCGCGATTATCGCCGTGCCGTCCATCGTGCTTGCGCGTCCGCGCAGATTGAGCGCATCGTCCGCGCCCTTTTCCTTCATTTTGGTCATGGCCTCTGTCTTCGTCATATGCTGTTTACTCCTTCTCTGTAGGCGTTATCAAGGTCGCTTGCTGATATAGCGTTTGCCGTCACGGTCTCGATCTCCGTAGGCTTGCCCATTTTGATTGTGCAAGTGCCGTCGCGGTTATCGCGGATAACACCGCTCATGCTGTATTCGCTGTTGTCGTATTCGTTGGTAACTTCTTCTGTTACGGGATTGCCGCTGCTGTCAACCATCGGCTGACCGTCCTCACTTATCTTCTGCACCGTGTCTTTCTGAACGATGCTCCACGGCGTGTTATCCGGCAGCAGCGCAAGCACTTCGGCGTAAGTCATAGTCAGGGTGATAGACTTCGTATCGCGCCTGTCCCACTCGTAGTCGGCTATCCTGCCGTTTATTGTTGCTGGGTATAGTGTGTTGTTTACTTTGATGTAGGTCATTGTGTACCTCCTAAAATATGTTGAAGTTATCATCGAATTTTGCATCGTCGGATGGAAGAACAAGAGAAGGTCGAATGCCTTCTTTTTTGTCAGTGACAGAGGTTAAATATGCCAAACTCCCTGAGGTGTAGACAATAGTAAGGTCATTGGAAAAATCGTCTCGAGTATACCAGATTGTCGCTTGGCCATTATAGTAACCAATTTTCTTTTTATTGCTCGAAGATGTTTGATCCGGAAAGTAACTCAATGGTACATATGTTTCACCTGACCAGTGACCAAATCCCAAATCAGCTCTGTCAAGGCAAAATATTTTTCGTGGTACTGTTGTTGGCGGATTATATGTTGCACTGGCACGGCTAATTAACGGGAGATTAATTTGTTTAATCAGTGACTGAATATGGGGTTCTAATAATGGGAAGAATGTGTTTCTTAGATAGTTATCGACTTTTGAATACTCATAATAATATCTATATCCACCGGCTTCGTCATTTGTTTTATATGCAAACTCAATAAGGGCATAAATATCTTTCAACAATAACCATGTGCCATTACAAGTATCATCGTAATACGCGGGTGTTAGATTACCTTGATGCACAACAAGCCATTCTTTGCGAACTCCGCCGACGTTCATATACACACTCGACCCAACTGCAAGCTCTCCAACAGGCGTTCCAAAGCTTATATCATACCCCGTACCTCCAATAAGCGTTCGGCCTTTTTTGATGTCATAACCAGTGCCGCCGATTAAGGTTCTACCGCTTTTGATATCATAGGAAGTACCATTGATTAAAGTTTTGTGTGCCATATCCGCGCCCCCCTTAGCCGTACACCCAGCATATTTGCCCGTTTACGGTCGGCGTCGATTCCGTACTTGAAAAATACTGATTGCGCAGTGCAGGCGTTCCGGCCGCTACACCGTCGGTTGCATACTTCGCCCTGTTAACGGTTTGACTTGCTATGTTCGATGTGGTGATAGCTGTGGCTTTGTCCTGCTTTGTGTCTTGCAGGTTTTTGTCGGCTGATATCCACATATACCCCGTAGCCGCCGCCCCTGTGCAGTGATAAACAAGCTTTGCCGCCGTGTCGATGTACTCCTGGCCGACAACACCGACGGTCGATGTCGTCGGCGGCGCGGTGCCGATGATGGTCTGAGGAATGTCCGCGATAGCAGCGGCGATAGCGGCCTGCATAGTCGCTGTGGTAACGACGGCGCTTGCATCTACCGTGACCGAGATACTGCCGGTGTTGGATATCATGATCAGGCCATAGAACGTATAAACGAAGTCCGGTGAATCGGATGCCGACGGAACGTCGATGCCTTCGGAATTCTGAAATAGTGCGAGCAGCTTGCCTTCGCCGCTGCCGACCTTTGCCCATATGCCGAACTGATTAAGGGTGTAGCCGGTTGACGGTGCGGTGATCTGAAGCTGGATTTTAAGGCCGGTGGCGCCGTCAGCCTTGCTGTGGCTTACGATGCTTGCGGCCTGCTTCTGCCCGGCAAGCGCGGTTTGAGCTATCATTGCGGCCTCGGCGACGGTGCCCGTGCCGGTGGCCGCAGAGTATATATTCAGGGTCGTACCCTCTGCCCATGCGGCGAGAAGCTCCGCGCCCTTGTTGGTGACAACACCTGTCCATTTTGCCATGTGTGTACCTCCGGATTAATTGTAGTTTTCGGCGGTGCAGCTATCGACCAGCTCACAGCCGATGAATGCAGCGGCGGTGAATGCGACGGCCTCGGCGCCGGTTTCGTAGTATTCGATGGTATCCAGTATCGAACGCTGATTTTTATACTGGTTTACCCATGCCTGTACCTGCGCCTGCTTTGCATCGTCAACGTTATCTGCGGCAATATCTATCTAAACCTTGAAGTGATATTCGCTGCCGTTGTAATCGTACCATTCGGCGACGCGGCCTTTTGCGAACAGGATGCTTATAAGCTGCTCAAGTGCGGCCGGTGTGCCGAGGTGAGTGTAGAATGTCAGGGTACTGGCAACAAGCTCACGCTTTGTCTCGACCGGCAAGGTTTCGTCATAGGCTGGGGTGCGCAGCTCGGCGGCGAGGGCATCCAGCACCGTGTCCGGCGCGGACGCAAGCGCCGCGTATGTGCGCGACTTATCGGCGTAGGAGCATAGCTGCCTGATCTGACGGCCTACGGCGTAGGCCAGCGCCTTGACCTCGGCTGTTTCCAAATGTCCGGGCAGTATGTCGGTCATAAGGCTGTCCTTCAGATCAATCATCTTCAAGACCTCCGTATGTGACCGATGCCGCGGCCGAAAGATTTGCGACGGATGTTGCTGTCACCTTGGTGTAGGCGGGTGCGGACACGACAACGCGCTTTGCACCGGCTGCAATGACCATCGCCGTCAGCTTCGACGGGTTTATATCGCGGCCTATGGTGCGCTGCCACGCCGTGTATTGCGATATGGACGTGTTTACGGCTGCTTGGATATTCTCGGCCTGTGCGCTGTCTTCGCGGCTTATGTAGTACGTCAGGCTTATGCTGTAGCTTACGTTTGCCGGCGCGGCGATAACGACCTTGTCGGTCAGCGGCCGGATGGTTTTTGCGGAAAGGTACGCCGTAAGCCCCTGTATCATCTCCGTGCCCGGCGCGGTGCCGTCGCTGTTAAGGAATACGATGTTTACAGTACCGGCATCGTGATTTGCGGACACGACAACGTCGCCCACGGCCGCGCTGTACCGCTTCGCGTGATAGATATACGCATCTGCCGCTCCGGCTGTGGAGTACGCACCGGGTGCGAGATAGATGCGCTCCTTCAGCGCGTCGTCGGTTTCAACCTCCGCTCCTCCTGCCGCATCGGTCGTGTTCGTGACCGATGAGACATACGGTACGGGGTCAACGATGGTCGTCAGTTCTCCGGCGGCTATCGAATTGGCGGCCGCTCCGGCTTCGGTGCACACCGCCGCAACGGTAACGGTCGTGGATCCGGCCGGGATCTCCGCATATTCGACGGTTTTGAAGTACAGCGTGCCGCCGGCTGATGCGACGCGAGTACCCTGCGGTATGCTTATTGCGGACGCACGGGCGGCGGATGCAGTGAATTTCAGTGTTATAGTCGCAGCCGTGGCCGGAGTTCGTTCTACGCCGCGCAGCAGTGCAAGGTTGTCGAGAAAATCGCCGTAGGCATACTTCAAAAGATTTTGCTTACCGGCACGGTCAACGTACTGCATGGCCAAATAGATCTGAACGGCGGCCGCGTTAATGATTGCCCTGTGCACCGATGCGCGGCCGAGGGTGACCGGCCTGCCGTCGATGCGGGTCATATAGTCCTCAAAGTCGGCTATCATCTCGCGCTGGACATCGTCGACCGTCTTCCCGTCAATGAAAGATATATCGGGGGTATTTTTGATTGCAGATATTTCAGACACCTGTTATCACCACCTTGCTTTTCATTTTTCCGTTGTTTCCTTTATCCCAGGAAACGCTTTTCACCCGTACTCCGGGGATAAATTTTGCTATTTTTTCGGACACTTCCGCCGTGTAAAGGCTTTTTGCAGTCTCCGGCGGCATGTCGATGAAGTCCATGCTCAGGCCGAGCTCGCGGTCAAGCGGTATAGTCCCTGCGCGCGTGGATAGCAACAGACAAATGCTGCGGTCTAAATCGGCAAGCTTATTGTCCGAAAAAGTGTATTCGATTTGAAAATCGTAAAGGGCGTTCATGAATATTCACCTAAATTCAAAGTGACCGACGCCGCGGCCAGCTCGCCGCGGCTGTAGATGCGATCCCAGCTCTCGGACGCGCTTTCGATGTAAAAGCGGTTTCTGCCGATCATTTTGCCGCCGATTATCAGATACTCCGCGTCGCCGCTCTCGGCCATCTCTTCGATAATTTCGAGCATCGCGCGGGGCTTGACTCCGAGTGCTGCGGAAAGTCGGATGGTCAGACTTGCAGTTTGGGCAGCCGGACCGAGGTATTCTGTCTTGGGCTTTGCCCCGAGTATCTCGTGCGCCGCCCAGCGACCGGCTACCTCGCGGCTGAGACTTTCAAATGTGAGCACCTGCTCGGCCGAGACTTCAAACACTATTTTTGTTCCCAATGTTCCGATCATAGCCGCTCCTTATTCGTTTGATGTCAGACTGCCCGTCACAGTGACATTGCCGTCAAGGACGATGCTGTCTGCGTGGATTTTTAAAACGCCGCCTTCATAGCGGATATAGGCTTTGCCGTTTTCGTGCGAAAGCTCCTTTCGGTAAATGCTTTCTCCGCTCTCGGGCGGCTTGTTTTTTTCGCTCCACGGGCGGCCGAGGACAACACCGGCTTCCGTGCCGTTTGAAAGATGCAGCACTATCACCTGATCGCCGACCTGGGGCATGAAATATTCACTTGACAGCAGGGGAATAAGGCCGGTTACGGCATCGTCCTTGTCGTGGTACACGACGCGGACGAGCCCGGATGCGTAATCAATGGCGGATATTTTCCCGATGCGGATGTTGTTATTCATGCTATCCCTCCGTCAGCGCGTTCGCTGCGTTGATGATCAGCCGGTCAAGCGCCGGTACCAGTGTGTATTTTGCTGCCCAATATGTTGGCGAGTTTATAACGCCGTACTGTGTAAGCACATCCAGCGCCGCAGATACGGTGCTTATGCTGCTGCCGCCGCGGTTGACCTTAATGACCGTTGCCATATTGACTATGAGACCGTCAAGGTACTTGACCTGCGTGTACCGGGCAATCCAGTAAGACATGTCTGTGATAACGCCGACAGCGTACAGGCGGCCTATAGAATCCTTCATGACTTCGTCGGACATTGATTCGACTAGAGACATCTCCAAATACATTGTGTAGCCGCTGCCGGATATGTTGTGCGTAATGCTGTCGATATAGTATTTACCGGATAGCCTGCCGATGCCGACGACGGTAACGCATTGCGCCGACACAAGCTGCGCGTCGCCGATGATGCTTGCACTTAGCTTTGTGCTGCCGTGGTTTGCCTTGTTTACTGCCGCGCGGATCTTCCGCTCAGCGTCGGCTCGGCTGTCGGCTTTGCCGGACTGCTTCAAAATGCGCTTGCCGTTGCCGATTGAAACGGCGATGTCCGCCTCTGTGGATATATCGGTGTAGGTATACTCGCCGCCGGTATATGTTCCGGCCATGTCCTTGGACCATGACCACGAGATTAGCGACTCGGTACCTATCGTGCGGACGGGTGCTTTTCCTTTGTATGCCTCGCGGTCATATACGACGATCTTTTGCCTGTAGACCTTGACCTCGAGGCCGTAAGTCTCGCATAGGCTCGAGAAAAAGTCACTGTCGGTCTGCTCCGATTGCTCGACGGACTTGATAATGAAATCCGCCCCGGACACGTCCCAGGCCAGCTTTAGACCCGCTCTCGCAGCAATCTCTGTGCCTATTTCCTTTATGGTGACGCCCTCCCAATTCTGGGTGCGCACCGTGGCCATAAAGCCGCCGTCGGCAGGTGTGGACACCGCGGATATCGTGCCTGTAACTGGCCAGCCGCCGAACTCGAATTTATCAAGCACGAAAAAGCCGCAGTCAAGCGGTATTCCGCCGGCATCATCGCCGCTGAGCGATATTTTTGCCGATAGCGTATCACCGCTTATAGGCATCCATGCAGTGATCCACTGCCGGGCGCGGTCGTGGATAGATATATCCAGGCTGTCGGCCGCGCCGCTGGCAGGGTCTGTGTAGCTTATACCGGTGATGTATTCGTCCATCACCGTTTTAACGGCCGCTCCGTTGTAGTAAAGGTCTACTTCTGCCTGGCGTGGCTTCATGGGCTTACCCTCCACGCCGGAACGGATATCGCCGTATAATCCTCCGGCAGCTCCGGAGTTTGCAGGGTGACACCGGCAGAGAATACGAAGTTGTCCAAAAGCGCAGGATTATTGGATATCAGCCAATCAATATACTTTTCGCTTCCGTAGATGGCATAGGATATCTGATCCCAGGTGTCGCCCTGCTTTGTAGTGTAGGTTGTGCTCATGCCTGCCCTCCTTACGCCGGGGAAAACTGCTTGCGGCGCTCTTCATCCTTCATGCGCCGATACAGGCGCTTGAATTCCGCAAAGCTTACGCGGCCGGCTTCCATGGCTTCCTCGCGCGACGGTGTACCGCCGTAGAAATTGAACACAGGGGAGAAGACGATGCTCTCGCCGCCTCCGGCAGAGCCGGGCTTCGGCTTCTTTTCCCAATCATCCAGCAGCTGAGCAAGCTTTGACAGCGGCAGCACGGCCTCTGGCTCTCCGCCCTCGCCGACCATAGCCAGTGTCGGAGCTGTTGCAATGCCGCCTGTGGCAAGCATCGGTATCTGCGGAATGTTAAAGCCTAATGTCTTGCCGCCCACGCCGGGCACCCAGTCCGGAATAGATATCTTCATTTCGTTGATCTTCGACAAGACCATATTTATGACGGATATAACAGCGTTGATCGGTGCTTTTGCTATGTTGGCCAGTTCACCAAATACGTTGCCGAATATCGAGACGACATTTCCCCATGCAGCTGACCAATTTCCGCTGAAAACGTTATCGATAAATCCGATTATGTTAGAGAAAATGGCTTTTATGTTGCCCCAAACGTCCTGTACGCTTTTCCACAGGCCGGACAGGACCGCGCCGAGGGCCGGAAAACGCGAGGATATCGCTGCTATTGCCGTTGTGACGGCAGTGTTGATCTTCGTCCAAATTCCGCTGATCTTCGCGCCGAGCTGTGCGGCCTTTGCCTTGACGGTGTCCCAGTTTTTATACAGCCATACGCCTGCGGCGATAAGTGCTGTTATAGCCAAGATTGCAATGCCTATCGGACTTGTTACAAATGCAAGACCGGCGCGGAATGCTTTTGAAGCAACGGCAGCGGCCTTGCTCGCGGCGGCACTGGCTCTCATGGCAAACGTATGTGCCCTGATTTGTGCCGTCAGGGCAATTGTTGCTGTTTTGGTTTTAAGCTGCGCTGCTCTCAAAAGCTTGACAGCGGCCGTTGCTCCCTTATATATGGTTGTAACGGTGCTGATGCCCTTGCTTATTGCGACTGTGCCGCCAATTGCTATGCCGACTGCAATAACAGCGCTGCGATGATCCCACAGCCATTTGGTCGCATTGATGATATTAGGAACGATAACATCTAATTCGGCGCCCACCTCAGGCAGCACATTTGCCGACAGCTCGTCCAGCGCGTCATTGACATAGGGCAAGATTTTGTTGCCTATTTGCACCTGCAGTACGGCCAACTTGTTCTGCATCAATTGCAGCTTGTTTGCCGTCGTATCGGCGCGCACGGCGTATTCCGCTTCCATGGAACCGCTGTATGCCGAAGCATCTCCGACTTTGGCAAACTGCTGCTGAAGATAGCCGAGGTTCTTCAGAAGCGGAGCTATGGACGAAACGCTTTCCTTGCCGAAGTATTGGCTGAGCGCCGCAGTCTGCTCAGCTGCCGGAAGCTGCTTTATTGCGCCCAAAAGGTCGATTATCGCGCCTTTGGCATCCGTCTGCATGCGGTTTGCCATGTCGGACGCTGTGAAGCCCAACTGCTGCAAAACGGCGGCCTGCTTGGATGTGGCCGATGCGCCGGCGGTCATTGCGATCATCATGCTTTTTATACCGGTAGCGGATATCTCAGCAGTAACGCCGGGCATGGACGCGGCCAGCGCCGCGACTTCACCGGCCGACAGACCTGCAGTCTGCCCCAATGCGCCGACGCGCGTGACGACCTCTGAGAGCTTCAGCGCATTTTCGGATGTGGTATTGCCCAAATAGTTGAGCTGGTCACCCAGCGCCGTGACCTGCGTTTGCGAAAGATTAAGGGCCGTGCGCCATGTCGCCATCCATTCACCGGCCTGCTCGGCCGTGGTATCGAACGCAACGCCCATTTTTGCAGCGGTTTCTGTGAACTTCGTAAGATCCTCCGACGCAATGCCTGCCTGTCCTGCTGAAGCCATTATCTGCCCCAGCGCATCCGCAGTCATGGGGATGCTTTTGGACATGTTCAGCAGCGCGTCGGACATTTCGTAGTAGCTTTTGGTGAATGCACCGTTTTGATCGCGCAGTCCGTCAACGACCTTCGCAACGTCGGCCATAGTGCTTTCAAACTCGATCGCCTTTTTTGCGGCATCAACAGTGATTGCGGTGATAGCGGCGCTCGTAGCTGTTGCCATAGCCTTTGCCGCTTTGCCGCTGACCTTTTGCACGCTTGCGCTCAGTGTGTTGACATCTTTCGCAGCGGCGAGGCAGCTTTTTTTAAGTGAGCTATCGACTTTGCCTGCAATCTTCAGTGCAAGCTCATATGTTTTGCTTTTACTTGCCATGCAGTTTTGTCGCCTCCTCCGCGTAGTAAACCAATTCGTCTATCGGTAAATGCATAAAATAATCAACGCCCGTGTGCAGCAGCGCCGACAGGCCGACACACGTTTTTCTTATTTCCGGTGGGGTTATTCGTCCCCACCGAGCAGAAAACCCGAAACAGCGTTCCTGACCTTGATCATTTCCCTTATGGGCAGGGCCTTGAAGAATTCGACCGGTAGGTGTGTAGAAACGCTGCTCAAAAAGCAGGCTATGTCCGGGGTCATTTCGGTCATGGGTGCTGTATTTCCCTGTGCGCGCACCGCGCGATCAGCGCGGCACAGATCCTCACCGTTGAGATCCTCGAGGCCGCGCAGATCGACCTCGGTGTAGGTCTTGTTTTCAAAAACAAAAGGCTTGCTGAATTTTACGACAAGGTCTTCTTCCTCGACCTGGGGCATGTTTATGATTTCATCCATAGTTAGCACATCTCCTTAATTTCGGCCAGCATATCAATGCCGTTGACCTTGAAAACTTCGTTGAGCTTGTCCAGCTCTATGACGGTCTCCCCATCGACCTCGATGAGGATGTACAGAACGGTAAGCGAAACCGATGTGTCCATGGGGTTTCCGTTTTTGAATTTGCCGGCGGCAAGCTTCTTGCTGCGGCCGCGTACGACACAGCGGATGGGCTTGAATGCGATGTTGCCCTCACTGTCGGTAGACTGACAAGCGCCGCGGATCGTGAGGTGGACGGCCTTTGTCATGTCCATCATGGACATGGCCTCCTTATCCAGCAGCCGGAAGGGTATCTCGATCTCCTGATTGCCGAAGTAGCCGACGGTGGGGTCGTCGATTTCTCCGAGGATGCCCGCTCCGGTAATGGTTTCGCTGGATGCCTCGAAGTCAGGCAGCGACATTTCATCGCCCATGCCCAGCAGACGGTCACCGTCATTGTAGACGTTGTATTTGTTTATCTTGGTGGGAATGTCTTTCATCGCTTAACCTCCAATTACGCTTTCAAGGGCGCTCACGTCGTATTCGCGGATGTTTTCGATGGTTTCGGCCGGAATGTACGGGGCAAACAGGGTGTGCACCGTAAGCTGACCGGCAAGCAGCTGCTCAATGGAATTTTCGTCGGCTCTGAATTCCATGTGATACGCTGCACAGTAGTCTCTTGCGACATAGCCGTTGCCGATGATGTTCTGACTGTCAACTATCGACTGGATAAGGCGCTTTGACGCGGGCTTATCGACATACGATGTGTATTTATACACAAATTCGTTGCCGTCCCAGTCGAAGAAGCGGCGCACGGCGAACCATCTGTCTTTGGGGTCTGCGGTATCGGGATATGCGGCGGTATTGTTGCCCCAGCTGCGGAATCCGCCGGCATTGATGGCCGTTATAACACCGACAGCGTTTATGTAGTCGTCCGCCTGCTGCTGATCCAGCAGCACTTCCGTACCATCGGCAAGGACTGTCGCATCGATGGGCAGAGCCTTGTTCGACGGATTACAGGGCACATCGCCGTTAAGTACGTCGTTGTACGCCATCATCGCGCCGAAGATCGCGGACATGTAGTATTTCTTCTTGCCGACCTGTGCCATCGGCCACAGTGCCGCCGCATGGGGCGATGTAACACCGAGGCTTTCCTTTGCGGTCTTTACGCCGGTGCACACGGTAGCGCCGGAGCTGCCGGAAGGAATGTCTATAAGGCAGACACAGTTGAATACGCCGTTTATGGCCTCAGTCTTTGCCTGAAGCGCGGCGGCGACAACTGCATTGTGCGACCAGCCCGGCGCAAGCAGCGTTCCGGGGATCTTGCCGAGCCTGGGGAATACCTGACGGATAGTTTCAAGGCCGGTTTCCTTGCCGGTCGATGTGTTCACTGCGCCGACGATGTCGGATGCCGTCACGCCGGAAGGCTTAAGGCTTTTGCCGCTGATGCTCAGGCTCGACGCGGCGGATGCGGTTTCGGATATAAGGGTGATAACGACGTTGCCGTCATCATCGTGCTCGGCTGAGTAGTCTGTGCCGCGCACGAGATCCGTCTGACCGTTTTTGACGCTGAGAGTATCAAGCAGAACATACTGCTTTTTATAAACGGCCGTCTTGTCGCTGACGGCGCAGCTTTCTGCGCTGTTTTCAGTGACATGCGCCGTGTTCGCCGGGTCAAGAACGTTTATCAGGATGATTGGCGCAACGTTGAAGATGCCGAACGATGCCTGTATCGACTGGCAAAGCGTGAAGTTATCGAAGTCATCGGAATAGCCGAAGGCTTCAACAGCTTCCTTATAGCTGCCGCAAAGAATAGGCTTGTTCACTGCAGCGGACGGGTCTTTTGCGAGGTGTATCGGTGCCGTACCGATTATGACCTGTATTGCCGCGCGGCCTTCCTGGGGCGTGGGCATGCTTGTCGGCTGCTCTACGTTATACACGCCGTGTCTGTATGCCATATTTCTTCCTCCTTAGAATTTTGCCTGTACGATCCTGTGCAGACGGTAAATGTGCCCGCTCTTGCGGTTTAGCTGCTGCCTTACTTCGGGCAGCTTCTCAAGCGGGAATATCAGTTCTCCTATGACGGGTGCTTTTGCTATCGCGTCTATTAACGCTGTAGGCAGCGCGCCCTTGTAGACTGTGTACTGTTTTGCTACGCCTGCTATTGTCGGCCCGCAGTAGATCACGACCGGGCACGGCGCAGCGTTTTTCTGTTTTGCCATTAGGTTTCAACTCCTTCGCGGTAAATGGCCGGGGCCGATACACTGAAGCCGACCGCCGCATAATAATACGGGTGTGTGTCCTCGTCGGATATCGCCCACCTGATCGGTGTTTCGACTTCAAAGCTTTTGCCGAAAACGCCGTTTGTACCATAGTGCAGCTTTATTATCTCGACGATGTTCAGTGCATCGGAATACCCTTGCCGGTTTGGATCATGGTCACAGACGCCGATCATCAGAACGACATTCACCGTCTGCCGCTCGTCGCGTTCGTTAAGCTCGCCGTCGGCCAGCTTGACCTGAATATAGGGCTCGGGCGGAATGTAGGTTTCCGGGTCTTCATCCTCGCCGACGCGAATGGGGATAAACTGACGGTAGATGTGCAGAGTGCTTGCCTCGTTTATCGAACTGTGCAGCTTGAAGTCCTTGAAAAGTGCGGCGAGGTCCCTGATAAGGGCATCCTGCAGGATGTTCATGTCCATGTTTTTTCTCCTCCTGGCTATTCAAGCGCCTTCTCGATGCGCTTTTCGACTTCCTTAGCGAGCATGTCATAGACCAGCTCGGCAACCTCGGGCTTCCGAGCAACGCGGCCGAACATGTCCGCAGCTGTAGGCGAGACGAGCTCCACAATCGGATTTCGGCTTTTGGTCTTTCTTTGAAATATGCCTTGGTGGCCGCTCTCCATTGTTGCAACGAACGCTTTGCGGTTATCAACTTCGAGAGCCTTTAAAGGCGATTCCTTGAGAACCTTGGCGCGCACAGCGAGCCTGGCTGTGTTTTGCCTTGATGTGAATTCATAAAGCTTGTGCTTAGGGCCGCTGGCCAAAACCGTTGCCTCAAGCTTTGAGGTCTTGGCGGCAATGACCTTGCTTTCCCGGCTGAACGTGCCGCTCTTTTTCAGAGCATAGCGCTGCTTATTATCTTTTATCAGCTGCTTGCGTGCCTGCCGTGCTGTGGCAGTCAGGGCGGTCTTTAAGATTCGTTCCTTCGGAATCTCATATGGCAACTTGTCCAGCCTGCTGACGATGTCTGTAAATGTCTCGTCGGTGTCTATCCACAAAAGACTATGGACACTCATGAATTGATTGCCTCCACTTCGATGCCTAAAATACCGGCCTCGGATGTGCAGCTTTTAACGCGGAACGGCTTTCGGTCAAGGGTGACTATCATGCCGGGTGCCGGGCGTGGCCCAAAGTCTGCTTTCGCAACGTAGATAAACCGGCGGGTCTTATGGATGCCGTCTATCTCTGTGCTCATAACCTTAGCTTTGTCGCGCTCGAGCAGCTCATTGTCGTCAATGACGGCCTTCATGGTCTTTCCGTTAAGCTCGTGGTCGTCGGCAAATTCCAGCCCGTTTAAAAACACCGAGGATATATCCGCTTTGATCTGATCTTTGAAGGAAGTGCCCATTACTGGGCACCTTCTTCATTTTCAGCCGGGATCTGTACGGCAACTGCCGTCAGACGGTCGAGTATGAGCGCCTTAGCCGCTCCGCGGGGAAGCTCTACGCCCATGTCCTCAGCCAGCTTTTTGAGCTCATCCTTCGACATGCCTTCCAGCTGTGCAGGGTCAATGTGTGCGTCAGCCGCAGTTTCATCCGCAGGAATATCGGCTATCTCCTGATCTGCGCATTCAATGGCCTTTTCGGTGTCAATGAGCTCTGCGCTTTCCGCTGCGAGCCACGCATTGACCATGCGCTCATCGTTTGCGGGAAGAGTGTCGCCTGCTTCATACATGCGGCTGCCGTACAAAATAGGGCGCTTTGCAATAAGTTTTTTCATTCTGCTCCTCCCATTAGCCGAGGAGCTTTACAAGAACGGTCGCATCGCCTGCTGCGGCTGCCGCGGCCGCGTAGCCGGCCGGGATATTATCGACTTTGGCGCTGTTCTCGCCGGTCGAAGCAACAGTGGTTATTTTCTTGTTTGCAACGTCGTAATACAGCGCTGCGCCCATAGTTACGGCACCGGATGCCTTGTCCATGTAAAACACGCCTTCGACGTACAAGGGGCCGGTCGCGCCCTTTGCAATATCGGCGCCGGCAACTCCGATGCGAGTTCCGAGGCTTACTACCTCGCCGTTTGCTACGGCGTTGTCGCTGGGGGTGTAGTCCAGCACTTCACCTGCCTGCCAGTATTTCGCGGTCATATTCGTTACCTCCTATTATTTCAGGTCAGGGCTACGCCGGGGTTCTTTGCAATGCCGCGGAAGTCAACTGCGGTAATGCCCCAGTCAAGCCAAATGTCCCATACAAAGCCCAGCTGTCCGGGAACCTCGCTGCGGCGGATGGTCGGGGTCTCCTGACCGTTGAGGTAATCGACCTGCAGGGACTTTGCGTAATTCTTATTACCGACAGCAAACCAGGGGATCGCGCCGCCGGCCGCGAGAACGTTCAGTGCGCCTTCCTCTACAACCTTGAGCTTGTTGCGGTAGTTGTACAGTGCGTTTGCGGTGTGGCTGCCAATGCCGGTGACGTCGATCAGCGCGGTTTCAAGCAGCTGAGACATCTTGAAGCCGTAGCCTACGGGAACGATTAGATACTCGGGTTCTACCATGATGCTGTCGCCGAAGGGGTCTTTCTGAGAAAGAAGCTTGAGCATGATCGCCTGCAGGGTATCAACGGAGGGTGCTGCGCCGGTGGCGATCAGGTTGTTATGCGCGTTGTCAAACAGCGCCACGCCGTCGAACACTGCGGGGTTATCAACAAGGATCTTGTAGACCTGCTTATTGATAGTGCGCTTTGCGCTTGTGGCATACAGACCGGGGATCTCGGTTATAAAGCCGATATCGTCGTTGATGAACGCCTGACGCGACATCGAGAACTGGCGGCCGTAGGTGTCGATCTGACGCTGAGGCAGAAGCTCGGTCGACGGCTTGTCGGCCTTCAGCTCACCATTTTCGCCGACGCGGAGAAATTCGCCTGCGCCGCCGGCGAGGTAGCTGTGGTCCTTGGTGGACTTGAAGTCGGAAACGCTGCCCTTAGTGGTCCAAAGCTGGAACGTGGTAGGAACGGTCTGATACAGATGGACGATGTTTTTCCTGATAGCGTTATCAAGAATCGCAGGGAATGCCGCAGTGGGGTTAAAGAACTGGCGGCAAACGGTGTTGAAAAGATCGTCCTTGCTCATGCGCAGCAAGGAAGCGGTAGTGCCTACGCCGTCACGCGCAAGGCATTCGATAGCCATGTCGCGCAGTGAGAAGCCGCGCATTTCTTCGGCGCCGCGTGCCGGATTCTGAACTTCGACTCCGGTACGCATAAGCATTGCGTCTGCGGCAGCCTGGCGGAAGTCATCGCCCTCCGAACCGGTCATTCTGCTGCCGACGGGTGCGCCGTGCGCGATGAGATGATCGACTGCGGCCTGACGGACCGCGTTTATGTCGGAGCCGTTGCTGATGTACTCAGCCGGATCCATACCGGCCTGACGGCACAGAGCAGTGATATCGCTGACGCGCTGGCGCTCGGCGATAACTGCCTGACGCGCCGCTTCGTTGATATCGGGATTTTCGGGCACTTCGGGGGGATTGCCCTGCGCCTCTTCGATCTGACGCTGCAGATTATCGAATTCTGCACTTTCCTCCGCCGACAGCGCACGGCCGGCGGCGCGAACACCGTCGACGATAGCCTGCTGACGCTCGATCATTTCCTGAATGTTCATGTTAAAAACTCCTTATGTAAAAGATTTTTGTTGACAAGTATCTGCTTCTCGTAGATCGAAAGGTCTGCACCCTGCTCAGGATCATCCGCTCGACCTACGCCTACTGTCGCGTCGGCGGGAACAGAGACAATGGACACTTCCATCGGAGTCCACTTTCGGGCGACGCTGCAAGGGCCTGCGAAACGCCCGTCAGCGGATTTTTTGCCGGCGGCGACCTCTTCCCAGCTGTCCACGCTGTAGCGCACAGACGTTGTTTTAAGCGTGCCGGATTTGACTTTTCCGAAGATCTTTTCCGCGTCCTCATCCGTGTCGAATTCGACCTCCGCCATGCCGCGGCTATCCTCTATCCATGCGCGATTTACCCTGCCAATCACAATGTTCATGTTGTGGTTAAACAGCAGGACACCGACTTCGTTCAACCGTGTAAGATCTACCGCGGCGGGCGAATGGTCAAGGATCTCCGGACCAAACCAGCGCTGGTAAGGCTCCTCACTTGAAAAACTGATTATGCGACGGCGGCTGTCTTCCTGACCTCCGTCGCGCATGGACTCGATATGTCCCATGCTGCGCTGACCGTTATTCTTTTCCGTCGGCGCTTTGTTTGCCTGTGCCGGGGGCGTTCTGCTGCGCTGCAGTTCCGCTTCCATAAATAACACCTCCTAATTCGATTCCGACCGTTCTGCCGTATTCCAGCACCTCGGCCATTTCATTGATTGCTTCTTTCCAGTCCTTGCCCTGTTCGGCGCAGATATCCTGGAACGTTTTCTGCCCGGATTGCAATGCGGTTTTCCCGGCATTGCTTTCCTTTGCGGGATCGATCCATTTCTTCGGCGCTTTTGTCCAAGTGTGGGACAGGTATTCGGCTTTTTTATCCCAAAAGCCGGGCATTTCGATAAGCCCGGAGAGATAACAGGAAATTACGAACGTCTCATAAACTTCAGACATGAACTCCGTAAGCATTTCAACGTCCTCGGCATATGTGCTCTCGTCCTCAATGGCGTTCTGACGCGCCGAGGAATATGTCGCGCCGGACATATCACGGCTGACTGCCTCATAACTCAAGCCCTGCCCGGCGGCGATGAGCGCCTGCTGGGTTTTCAGAAAACCGGCGGCGTCGCTGCCGGAGTTTCCGGGATTGACGGTCTCAATACCGTCTCCTGCGCCGAGCGTCGATATCATGCCCGGCGTGAGCTTCTTGCCCTCGTAGTCGGTGCCGCCGTCGGGTGTCCTTGTTCCTCCGCGACCGAAGCCTCCGGACGGAACCGCACGCTTTATGAAGACCGCAAGGCAGGCGGCGATACGCTCCTTTACCGACACTGCGGTTATGAATTCGTTCGTGTCGCGCACGCGCGTAATAGTGGGGGCCATGTCGGACATTTCGCGCAGCTGGCTCGGCCGAGTTTTGGATTTGAAGAAATACACGTCCTTTGCATCAACGTATACAGGGTCGTTGAGCTGCCAGCCCTCAATGTCATACTGACGGATCCAGTAGCCGACCGGCCGTCTCCACTTGTTGTATTCGATGCCGCCGACGACACGGTTTCCGCGGCTTTTCGGCGTGGTCACGTTTATATCCAGCTCGTCTACCTCGATTGCCTGAAGCTGAAACGGGACCATGCCCTGTTTCGTGTATCGGAACAGGAACAGTAGGCCGCCATCGACTTTTTTGCGGTCAATAGCCATGCGCAGGAGCTGATTAAAGCTCTGCTCGCCGGTCACGTCGCAGTTTCGCGCCTTGCACCACTGCCGCCATGCCTTTTCAATCTTTTCGTCAAGCTCGTCATTGCCGGTTTTGGCCTGAAGCGTATAGCCGCGGCCGACGACGTTGCGCTTGTAAGCATGAAGTATCGACTGTGCTATATCGCTGTTGCGCTCGAGGTCGCGCGCTCGGGCGCGAATTACATCGCGGCTCGTGCGGTCGGTGATCTCGGCGCTTTCGTTGAATGTGCGCCAGCCGGCGTTTAACCGGCCAAAGCTCGCAGCGTCATAGCTGCGTATGCTTTCAAGCTGCTGCCGCCATGCCTCGCGTGCGCACGCAAGGCGCGGCGATATCGCGGCAACGATGTTGTCAAAGATATTCATGCGATCACCGCCCATCGAAAAATGCAACGCAGGTTCTGTCGAGCAGACAGTTGTCCTGCCCGTTCGACAGCTGGGCTTCAAGGTCATCCCTGATTGTCTTAAGCTGTGAAAGGTCGGCGCGCGTCAATGATCGGCTGCCGATTTTATACGACTGGCCGCCGGACAAAACAGCGGCAATAGCGCTGTTGACCTGTTCAAGCATTTCGGCCGTTTTCTGAGTGTTTTCGTTCATGTGATCCTCCGTTATATCCATTCCTCGTTTTCGCTTATCCAGTTTTCTTCACTGGAGGTTGACGGCGGCGTGATCTGTTTCGGTTGGGCGGTGCCGCTCTCGTCCGGGTAGAGCGAGCGCACGCCCATTACGTCGGCAGCCGCCGCGGCATATACCTCGCAGTCGAGATAGTGGTTGTCCGCATGGGTCGTTTTCTTGACCCATCGCTCAACGTCTCGGCCGTTGGAGCGCACGGTAAGCTTGTGCTCGGCTGTGACCTGCTCGGCATACTCATCGTCGATGCCGCCAAACACCATCCATGAACCCTGACCGTTGGATTTGCGCATTCGGGCAGCTATCAGATCCTTGTATTTGCCGCCGTCAACAAGCACCAGCGTCATGCCGGTCGCCTTGCTGCCGGCTTTGTTGATTATCGAAAGACGGTAATGCGACGTCATTGTGGTGGTGCCTTTGCATGGCAGCATCCAGTCGGAGTTGTGGTAGTAGAATTCGTAAACCTCATCTGTGCGGTCGCCGCTGTCCATAAGCGTAAGATTGACCATTGCTGTGTCGCCGCCGGGCAGCTTGAATTCCGTATTCATGATGGGCTCTATCTCTTCCATCGTCTGAACCTTGCCGCACGCGATAAGCTGGCTTGTCATGTAGTCGCCCCACGCACGAATGACCCAGTAAAGGCAGTCCTTCTGCACATCGATGCCGCCGGTTATCAGCTTTGTCCACGATGGCAGCTCCCATTCGGGTACATCAGTCTGCCGGTCCATGACCAGGCTCGGGCTTGTTCTTATCCTCAGCTCCTCCCAGGGCTCGGCCAGCCAGGAGTTTTTGAAGTTGTGCATCAGATCAGGATCGCCCTTACTGCGCATAAATTCACGGGCTATATCAGAAAACCGCGTAAACGGGGAATACAGCGTATTGAGCCAAAATGCTACGCTTCTCGGTGTGCTGCTTTTCTGCCTTACCGCTCTCCAGCGACCGTCGCGCAGCATTTTTCCTTTGTCGTGGTCTGTGATGATGGCGCCACATTCCTGACAGACGTAAACGGTTCTCTCTGCTCGGTCTGTTTCCTCCGGAACGTCGAACTTGCTCGGCCATTTCAGGCAGCCGAACTTCAATTCGATGAATTTGCCGCAATGCGGGCAAGGAACGAAGTAATGCTTTTCGACGTCGGCTGCCTCTTTAGCCTTCCAAATGTGCCCCGTTTTCAGCGTTGGGGTGGAGGCCATGAATATCTTGCGATTGAAAAAAGTCTTCGTTCGCTCTCTCGCGAGCGACACTGGATCGGCCTCTTTTTTCGATGCTCCCGGGAACTTATCGACCTCGTCGAGAAACAGATTTTTGATCGGTTTGCTCGAAAGATCTGCCGGGCTATTTGCGCCGGTCAGATACAGCCACATGTCCCTGAATTTCAGGGAGAGCTTTTTGCTCTCGCTTTCACGGAATTTCTCCGCGGTGGACTGATTGCTTTTTATCATAGGAACCAGGCGAGTTTCGCTCGTCGCTTCCGCCAGGTCGTCAGAAGGATAAACCACCATGGTGGGGGCCGGGTCTTGGTCAATCAAGCAGCCGATCATGTTTTCCATTGCTGTTGTGCCGCCCACCTGAGTGGGCTTAACGAACACGATTTCTTCGATTATATCGTCGGTAAAGGCATCCATGATCTCTACCAAATACGGCGTGATATCGTTGTTCCATGGCCCCGGTATGGCTCCGCCGGACAAAGTGCGGTGTTTTGCCGCCCACTCTGAAACGGTCAGCCGCTCGACCGGACGCAGAACTTGAATTGCCTTGTATATCCACAGAGGCACGGTATACGGTTCCTGCTTATACTCTTTCACAGCCGCTCATCCTCCCGTTCAATGCTCGCACCGTCGGTGAACGTGGCGAGCAGCTTTTCGAGTTCTTTCCGCATTGCCTTTTCCATGGCGCGGACGGCGACGACATCAGCGCTACCGTACAGTGAACCGGCCATGCGCGGCGGAATGTTCAACGCAAATTTTTTGAAGGTCGTCAAAAACTCTGTCATTTCCTCGGTCACCAGTTCGGCCGGAAGATATCTGCCTTCGGCTATCGCGGTTTTCAGGCGGTGCAGTTGGCCCTGGCTTTCCTTCAGCTCGACCTCGGCCTCGAGCTTTTTAAGCGTCAGCTCGGTCGCTCGGCTGTTTTCGCCGGTCTCGTGTGCTTTCTCTTCAACGTAAGAAACATAACGCTGGATCGTTTCGCATGTGCGATACTTTCTTGTGCCGCCGCCCGGAGGGATCTCCGTTTCTAAAACGCCCTCCTGCGTCAGCTGCTGCACCCTGCGCACGGTCTTGCCGAGCAGCTGCGCAATGACCGAAGTGCTCGCCCACTCGGGGACGGTGCCTGAAAGCACGGCCGGCTTGTTTGATTTTTCTTTTTTCGCCACCGGCAGAGCCTCCTTTCTCGCGCTTGCCCGGTTTCGCTTTGTTCTTTGCTGGGCATTTCGCCTTTTCAGCAGGCTGCCGGAATGCGTTATACCCCTTCGGGGGTATAATTTTCGCGGACTTTTTAAAATCCGTAACGTAACACGGCGCTTTTTTGTCTCGTTTTTGCGAAAAAATCCCGCGCCTTCTTTCGGAGCCGCACCTGGGGTACCTTCCGGGAGTACCTAAGCAGGGGGAGGGGAAAGCAAAGGACCGCCGGCCTTGCGGACGGGGGTCCTCGTTTGTGTTTCGGAGGTCAAACCCCTGTTTGCTTTCCTAATACCAGTGTAGCAAATAAAAAGTCCAGTGGAGTCCAGACTTTTGAAACATTGTTTTTCCTTTGTGTATCAATGCTTTCGGGGATTTTTGCGCGAGATTTTTTTGATTTTTTCATTCACGGACTTGTGGTTTAACAGGTCGTCGAGGGCCGATTCGTAGCAGTTGAACGCATTCGACCTGGACATATACAGGCTATCCGCAATCTTTGTCCATGACATGCAATCGATGTGTCGCATCTCGATTACCGTGCGGCCGAGCGAGTTTGGCGGTAAGATATCGATTACGTCCATGATGTCAGATAGTATGCGGGTCAAGTGTTCTTGCTGCTGCTTAATACGCGCGTCAATGTCAGTAGCCGAAGCGAGCTTGACGCTAAGCTGACCACGACGGTCATCAAGAATGTCTTTTTGCCTCAGCGCTATGTGGTACTGCTGCAAATACGCCTTTAGGGCAGCGCGGTCATTTCTTCGTTGGGATGTGCTTGTGTTCACTTAACCTTCCCTGCCTTCCGACGCTTGGCCTTTTCGGGCAGCACAACGTGACCGCCTGCAATGCGCAGCGGGGTCTTAACTACTTCACGGCGATAAGCCGACATGAGGCCGTATTCATCGTCGTAGTTGAGAACATAGTCTTTCGTGACTGCGTCCTTCAACGGTGCGATCTCATCTTCGGCGGCCGGCTCGGGCTCGGTGTATATCGGCTTAGCCAATCCACGGGAAGAATGCCAATGCTTTTTGTGGGGGCGACTATCGCCGTTTGCGTAGATGTATCGGGCGAGAGCTGTATGATCTGCGCGGCTATCCAGTATTTCATAGCTGATCTGATCCTGCGGCCACAGCGCCGCGAGGTCATCATAAGCAAGGCGATTCATGAGAATGTGGATATGCAGACGTGTAGGTTTGCCCGTGCGTGCGTCAACGTCCGATACCGTGTAGATGTACTTGGGGTTATAGCCGTGTTTTGCTTTAAAACGAGCGCGGAGCTTTTTAATGATCTTCTCGGCGATTTTCTCGGCTTCATCCCTGGACGACGGAAGACGGATATCGTCGAATTTGAGACTTGTCCACATATCGCCGGTGCCGAAGTTACAGTTTATCGTCCTGGCAAGACTGCGCTGCTGTGCTATCTCGTTTGCTTTGATCTTTTTCTCGGTGGATTTTCCGGCGATACGCTTGCGGCGAGGTTTCTGATATCGCGCATTGATGTCGATCCTGCTTATCACAGTCTCGACGGTGCGCCCTGATACGATGTAGTATTTCACTTTAGTCCTCATTTCTTGTTCTCCGGCGTAATGTTAGACATCTAAAGGTCTCAAAAGAAACGCGTGCGCGCGTTTATATATAATGTAGAAACACACATGCGTGCGTTTTCTGTGTGGGATATGTAAATTCGCCTCTCAAAACGCTGCCGGAGGGTGCGGTGGTTAAGGTAATAGGAAGCAAAATATATGGGAAGGAAGAGAGGCAATGATCAAGAGAGGTGATTTTCCCTCCGGCAGCGCCCGCCTGTGTGTATTTTGTGTGCCCTGCCGCTCGGCGGAAAGCGGCAGAGTGGGATATATGGCCTTTCGGCTCAGATATGTGCAGTAAACCTCTGCGCATATCTCAACCGGCAAGCTAAGCATTACGCTTAGCTTGCTTTTTTCTTTTTGGCGAGAGTCCTTTTGCGTTTGGCATTTGCAATCATGCTGCCCGCGGCCTCACGGCTTACCCCCTGCATAGCCAGCTTCTTTTCTATCGTGCCGCCGAAGCATGTGGAGGTGTATTCGCCATATGACATGCCCAGGGCTTTGGCCTCTAAGGCTACCTCGGCGAGATCCTTGCCGCTGAGATCGAACAGCAGCCCCGTGCGGCGCGGCCGCGTATAGTGCCGCTTTACCTCCTCTGCCTGCGGCTTCTTCGCGCATGCCGGGCAGTATTTGCGGTTGCGCCCTCCCGGGGTCAGGCCGCCGCAGGCCTCGCAGCGGATCATCGGCGCGTCGAGTGGAGTCGCGGCTCTTTTACGCTCTTCCCGCTTTTTTCGTGCGGTCTCGCGCTTATACTCGCGCTCCCGCTCGGCGCGGCAGCGCGGGCAGTATATCTGCCGCGAGGAATTTCTGACCGCGGGCTTGCCGCAGTAAAGGCAGTTGAAATATTCAGGCATTTTTCCTGACCTTTCCCGGCCAGAAGCTGCTGCACCAGCCGTTCGCCCTGCAATTCTTGCCGCGCATGCAGCATACGTCGCAGCACCAGTCGTAATAGGTGTTCTCGCTCCGGCGGCAGATTTCACGGATAGCGCATTGGAATCGGGCTATGATCCGCTGGCTCTCGGCGCGCTCGGCGGCGAGCATTTCATAGGCATGAACACCTTCTCTGAATATCTGCGAGAATTCATCCATCGGCACCGCGTTAAGCCTGCCTATAAGCCACAGGCGCAGCTTTTCAATAAGCTTTTTCATGTTTATTCTCCTTCAGTAAGTATTGACTTGCCGGTATACATTGCGTAGTTCCGCTCGATAGAAGCGCCGGAGCTGCTACACCAGCCCTTAAGCAGGTAGATCGCGTCGGCCGTATCTATCATTGCGAAGCAGATGCGCATATAGTCTGCCGGGAGCATGCCCTCCGGCAACTCAGCAGGATTTAATACGATATGTCCCTGCGCCTCAAGGCTCGTCGCGGCGATATCGAATTTCTCTTTGTAATTGGGCTCACCGGTAATCTTTCCGGCTATGTAGATCTTCATTCTTCTTCCATTCCTCCGTACTTGCAATAGAAGTCCTCCGGTACAGTGCAATCTACACAGGGGCCATATACACAAGTTAACCCATCAATATCCTCGTAGCTGTACTTGCAGTCCTTGCAGCGCACCACCTGCTCATAGCCCAGCTGTGCCGCCATGCGCTTGAATTCGCTTCTTGTAGGCTTGTGAATGATATCAGCCATTGTCAGTCCTCCTCGCCTCTTCGCTCTACGATTTCGGCAATCGTCTGCGCAATGCGCAAGCCTGTTTCTATGCCTTTTTCGTATTCGTTGGGTGTTTCTGCTGAAAACCATTCGAGAAAATCTAAGATTTCTGTCGAGATGGGTTTGCCCGTCTTATTTGCTTGTGCCATCTTCGCCCTCCATTTTCAGTTCTATAGCTCGCATAAGTTCAAGTATGTCTTGTGCATATGGATATCCTTCTGCATCGTCGCGCACGACTTCACTCAGAAAGATTTGCATTTCGCGCCAGCACTTCATATAGAGCAAAAGATCTTCTTCACGTTTCATTCTTAATCCTCCTTCTCGCACCATTTCGGGCGCTCTATTTTTTCGGGCAGCAGTCTCGGCGTGGGGTTTCCTATAACGCGGCCGTTGCCCCAGGGCGGCGCCAGCGGCGCAAAGCACCGTGCCGCCGTGTACCCGCTCCGAAAGCGCTCAAATCCAAGGTATTCGCACCCTTCGCAGCTAAGCATTGAGCGCCCCCTGCATCTTGTCAACCAAGGCGCGTACCGCCGCGGTGAGCTTCTCGGCCGTGTCGGGATCGGATGCCCTGACCTTCAAAAGACTGCCGTGCAGCTTGTTGAAATCCTCCTGCACCTGCTCGAATATCTGCTTGAAAACCGCCGTGTTCGGGTCATTAAGCGTCTGAGACTTCTTTAACCTCTCAAGCTCGGCGGCCTTTTCCTCGGCCCTTTCCTCCGCCTTCTTTATTTTTGCCTTGAGCTTCTCGGCCTTGAGCCCTGCCTCGGAAAGCTCGTTTTTGACCTTCGCCATCTTCTCGGCCCACTCGGCGTCGTTCTTGGCTCGTGCGAGAGTGACAGCCTCCGCGACTGCCTTTTCGTCTACCTCGACGGCCACCTCCACCGGACGCTCTCTCAGCTCGGAGAGCTCCTTCTCTGCCGCGGCCTTCTGCGCCTCGGCGTTGCCGAGCTTCTCCCGCAAAAGATGCAGCTCCTGCTTTGCCTTCTGATACTGCTCGTCGGCCTTCGCCGCCCCGTCGGCGGCCTGCTGCACCTGCTCCTCTGCCTTCGCCGCTCGCTGCTCGGCCTCGTCGCGCTGCTTGATAAGCTCGTCGAGCTCCCTTGCCGACATGTGCTCAACATCGTGCTCTGCGGCGAACTCCTCGCGCTCGTCCTCGGGCACGGCAAGCAGCCTCAAGGCATTGGAAATGCTCAAATTGTTCAACGTTGGGTAATTTGCTTCGGCCCCGAAAAGACTTGTTTGCGCAGCGCCGTATTTCTTGTAAAGCGTCATAAGCCGTCCGGCGCTCGATCTTGAAAACTCCGTCTGCTCCTTCAGGTACGCAAGCCACTGCCCGTGCTCTAACATTTCCTTTGCCTCCGTGAGCCTCCGGCCGATCTCTATGCCGAACCACACGGTCATTGTCTTGGCCTGCTGTGTCAGTCCGCGTATCTCCGCCCCTATAATATCCGGCGTCCGTTGGGTCTGTATATCGTTCATGCTGCATTCTCCTTCTTGGTGTGTTTCTTTTTGGCGGTTGCCGCTTTCTGTTTAGCAAACCACGGCGCAAGGATCTCTTTTTCCCAACGGTCGCAGAAATCCAAAACCTTTTGCGGTATCTTGTGGCTGTGCTGCTTGTGCTCGCCGTGATGCTCGTTACCGTAGCCGTGCAGCTGGATGCGGCGCGGCTTATCGCCTGTCAAGTTTTCATTCAGGGTGTAATAGCTCCGCTCCGGGCGGCGGTAATGCCGAACGAAAAATATCGGTTTTCCGCTGAGGTGACTTTTGCCGTAGCCTCCGACGCAATGCCGGAGGGTCTTGCCCTCGGCAATGAGATCAAGGTTTGATGCGGGGCAAACTATGCAAAGCTCACCGTCTGTCCACTCAAGCGGCGCGTATTCCTGTTTAAGCCGCAGAAAATTTGCCTCCAGCTTCGGGTCTTTGCTGTTCTGTATCTGTGCGGCCAGCCGGTCATGCGCCGCAAGTATATCCCTCGGCCACAGCTCCTCGTATGTGAAGGCCCCGAGCTGCCCCGGCTGATCGTACAGCATTTTTCGGTAGTCTATAAGCAGTCGTACCGTGTAGTGGGGAGCCCGCTCAGGCTGTTTCGCGCCGTATTTATACAGATCGCTTATCAGCAGGGTATCTTCTCCACAGATGTAATTGTCGGCGATTTCATAGATGTTGTTGCCTCCGAAAAACTCAACGGCATCCCAAAACTGTGCCGGGGATATTGTTTCACAAAAGCTCGAGTAGTTCTGCCAAACGCTTAGATCGTCCGCCGTCCAGTTTAATTCCCTTGCCTCGCGGTATTCGTTTTTGCTCATGCCGAGCATCTCGTGCGGCTTAGACTTTTGCCAATCGACGCAGGTCAGCGCGCCTTTTGCCGTGGCCGGGAGCGTTTGATACATCGAACTGTGCTGATTTGCTGCATTAGATATCTCGCCATCGATGGAGGAAACAACAAAACGGTGCATTCCCGTCTTCATCAGGTTTTCAACCGGCTTGTGTGTTCGCCAAAAATCAAGATATACATACGGCCATTTGCCGCCGGCAGAAAGATATTCGTCTAGGCCGGTCTTCTCGGCGCTTGTGCCCTCGAAGCTGCCGTAAGTAAGCGGGAGCCATTCAACACCGAAGTACCTGCCACAGCAGGCATCGTAGGTGTAGAACATTTTCTGCATCGGATCTGATTTCTGCTTTACTCGCTGCCATGTGCCCGTATTTCTCTCGCAGGTTATGAACTGCCCCTTACGCGATTGTGTATAGCAGCGCAGAAAGCCTCTTTCGGTAAGCACCGCGGCATCGCGTGGGAGAATATACTCATCCGAAACGCCGTCGGCATCGATGCTGCACCCGGCGAGCCATGTGACGATTGCGGCGAGGTCTCCGACAAATTCAATGCTGGCGAATAGCCTCTGATACGTTCGGCCGGTTTTGAGTGCACCGTACTTTACAAACGTTGCATCCTCGCCGCACATCGGGCAGTTTCCCTGATCTCCCTCTGTGATCTCGATGCGCTGGTTTCCATCATCGATATCCTCCGTCCAGCCGGGATAAAGACTCTCATCGTCGCCGATGAACATAAGCGGCCCGCTCATGTCTCGGTGACTGTGCCATCCTGTATAGAAGTTTTCTCCGCAGAATGTGCAGTGGCACAGTGCGCCCCAACGGCGTTTTGAGGCCTTTGCTATTCTGTCAATATCCTCCGGTGTCATGAGCTCCTGCCATTCGATACGCCCGGTTTCCACGCTTACGCGCTTGAAAGTTATGAAGCTTGGGTGCAGCTCCGGGCACTCCATCGTGGCCTTCAGCACTTCGCACGGCGGCTGCGTTGGCAAAAGCCGGATTATCTCTTTGTCCGTCATGGTGCCGCCTCATAGAAAGTCCGAGAGGTCTATGACCTCGCCGCTATGCTTTTCTCCAGCGGCGGGGAGGCCGTAAAACTCGCGGATAATGCCCTCGGCGACCTTAGGGGATACATACGCAAAGCTGCCTGACTTGTGCTTATCCGCATAGGCCTTGATCTTTTTCTCGCAGTTTGCAAGGCTCATGTCGGCGTTATCCAAATCCGCGCTGACTAGCTCCGCGCAATACGGGTCTTGGCATATTTCCTTCAGCTGCTCGCCGACGACCCAGGGCGCGGAGTTTTCAGTAAGCTTCGCCTGCTGAGCCTCTATCTTTGCAAAGCATTCACTCATAGCTCCCGCACCTCCCGGCCTTGTATGCATGAAGGCTCGCCTCGGCGCAGACCTGACAGCGCGATAGCAGCTTTTTCAATACCTCGGCCTGAATGTGGCATTTAAGCCCCAGGTCAACGCCCGCTCCGGCGCTGGAACAGATAACGCGCAGAGAGCCGACAGCGCCGTTTTCGTCCGGCTCGAACATACTTTCCTGTGCTGCATCCTCGCTCGGGGAGAAGGTGAACACCAGCGGATAGCCGCCATCGTCGATATCAAGCTCAAAGTCCGTGTTTGCTCTCGTGAAGTTTTTGAGTTCCGTTTTTATCGTCTCATAGCTTTCGAGAGCCGCTTCAATGTATTTGTTCATAATTCCTCCTATTGTGTTTGCGGAGGATCCGTGTTATTCTTAAGTCACAGATCCTCTCGGGTTTGGATTTACTTAACCGTGGCACGGCTTTGGTCGGTGGTGCCGCGGTTATTTTTTGCTTTTATGTGGTATATTGCGCCCCATGCTTTCCGGGCGCATTTTTCGCATCTTGCGTTCTTCAGCTGCCCCGGCAGCTCCTCAAGGTCATAGCCCTGGGCCATATCTGCGGCGCACACAAAGCATAAATACAGTGTTCTTTCCATGTCATTTCTTCTCCTGCAGCAGATCTATCGTGCGCAGCATACCGTGCACATAGAAAAATTCGGTCTCGCTCAGCTCTTCCTTTTCCGTTATGGACTTGTCCAGCATGTCCAGCACTCTGTCTATGGCACGCAGCGTGTGCAGCGCCTTGGCGTTCCAGCCGATGAAGAAGGCAACGGCCACGAGCGCAATGCATATGATGATCTTCATTTAATAGCCCTCCCTGAAGTGATTTGTCTCCCCGTCGCCGGTGAACCACAGATACCCGCTCGGCAGCTCCCGCTGAACCTCCGCGCCCTGCTTTTCCATGCTCCAGCGCGTGAGCACGTCCAGCGCCACGGTGTACAGGTTGTCCCATATGGGGAAATCGGGGCTGTAGCCGTAAAACTGCCCCGGCGCGGACACAACGCCGATAATGGTATCGGGAAAGCGTGCATCGTCGACTCTATTCAGCACGCACCATACGCACTTCATCTGATTGTCCACCGTGCAGCCCCGCGCCTCGCCGTAAAGCATTCGGGCGAGAGCGACAACGTCGGCCTCGGTGAAGTACATTTCGTATTCCGGCTCCGGCGCTTTGACCACCGTCACGATGCACAGCCCGTCGGCGTTGATCTCCGGCGCCACGGCCTGCGGCTCCTCGGGCTTGTCCGTAAGCGCACAGGCGATAAGCACAAGAAACGCTATGAGCGCGGCGCACAGAAACGTTATTGCTATGTAGAAGTTTTTCATTGCCGCCTCCGCTTTGCGCATTCGGCCTCGGCCGTGTCGGCAAACCAAACAAGCGCTGAGACAGCGCCGCCGACGGCGAAAACAACGCCCATGACGGCCAGGCAAAACCAAAACAGTATCATTTGCGCTCCTCCTTTATAATCTCTATGTCTTCCGCGGGCACAAGCTTGCTCTTGCCCTTGTAGTTTATCTCGACTAAACCTCCCTCGAGGCCCAGCCGCAGCACCGTGCAGCGCGTCCCGCGCCACAGACAGATAAGCTTTTTCGGCCAGCGCATATCAGACCACCTTCATGCCGGGCACATAGGCGCAGGGACGAGAATTGCTGTATGTGCTGCGTGGTTTACGGAGCTGTACGTATCCGACCGGCTGCATCTGACAGCGGCATGATTCTATATACGTATCGATATCCGTCTTATCGATCCTTATCTGACCGCGAATCCGATAAAAGGGGAGCGAACCGTCGCGGATGATGCGGTCGAGAGTGTTTGTTGACACGTCGAGGTAATCCGCGGCTTCGATCCGTGTCAAAAGCTCTTTATTCATCGGTGATCTCCTTTGCGTATTTGAGCTGCATAGCGGCCTTGACGATGCCGTCGAGCTCTTTGATTATGCGGTCGAAGTCCGGCCGCTCCGTTTCGTCGATGATGCCGTCCTCGGATATATCCATCAAACGATTCGTGTTGTTGTTTTCGGCGAACTGCCGGATTCGGCACAGCAGCTTTATGACCGCCTGCTCGAGCGAGCACTCCTGCACGTCCGGCAAGATATCGGCGGCGACGCGTGATTTGTTCAGCAAGTGCCAGTAACCAATGACCGGCTGGCCTGAGACCTCTACCATCCGCGTGACAACATCGTCGCTTGGCATGATTTTGTCGCTTTCATACTGGCGTACCGACTCGACGCTGATATCCAGCGCCTCTGCAAAGCGCTCCTGCGTCATACCTGCAGTGCGCCTTGCTATTTTGCAAATATTCCTGTAGTTGTTCTGCATGGTTTTTTGCTTTCACCTCGCTTATGATTAAGATGCAACGGCGAACAGAACCCTCGAAAGGAGGTGCATTATGGATTACATAGTTAAAACTTCGGACCTTTTGAAAGTCGCAAAAGAATTGGTTGAAGAAGGGATGGACTACGTTGAGATTTCTCTCTCCGAGCCGGATGAAGAGCTCCCGGCAATGGTCAGCTTCTGTGCGGCCGAAGCGGGCGAGCTTGACGGTTGGACAGACTTCGATGATCTTGAAGTGGTCAATCCGTGGGCTGAAAAAGCTTGACGCTGTAGCCCGGCTCGGGGCTGCCGCTCTCTTTGCGACGGCGAACAGATCATCTATGGTGCAGCCTAAAATTTCGGCTATTGTGGGAAGCATATCTGACCTGGGGCAAGCTTTGCCGGTTTCCCACATGGCCACAGTTGACTGAGCAATACCGAGTTTTTCAGCGAGCTGCTCCTGCGTGCATCCTGCAGACTTACGTGCAGTGCTTAGTCCTTTCATGGTGATTCCTCCTTGCTATATAGTTATATCAAAATTATCAATGACACTGATAAAATAGCATGGGAACATATCAATGTCAAGGATTTTATCAATAAAAAATCAAAATAATTTATGATTTATTGAAAAATATCGTTTAAATTGATATTCTCTCATTGAGGTGAAGCCCATGAACAACCTAAAAACTGCCCGCAAAGCGGCAGGGTTAACTCAAACTGAGGTAGCTGCGAACATTGGCATAACGCAAAATGCATATTCATATTGGGAAAATGGCAAGGTCAAAATTGACCATGAATCAATAGCAAAGCTTTCAAAGCTATTCGGGGTGTCTGCTGATTACTTGATGGGTATATCTGAGCATCCCGAAGACCGAGCCGTTAAGATCCCTGTGCTGGGTACAATTCCAGCAGGCGTACCGCTCGAGGCCATAGAGGATATAATTGATTATGAAGAAATACCGCAGGCGCTTTTGACTGGCGACAAAGAGTATTTTGCACTTGAAGTAAAGGGCGACAGTATGTGGCCTGATTATCTACCAGGAGATGTGGTGATTGTAAGGAAGCAGCCTATTTGTAATTCAGGTGACGATTGTGTAGTCTATGTAAACGGATACGATGCAACGCTAAAACAGGTGAAATTCAATGATGCAGATCGTAGCCTGTCACTTGTGCCGAGAAACCCGTCATATCCACCTCGCACATTCACTCAGGAAGAGGTTGATACTTTACCAGTGACTATCGCTGGAGTGGTTGTTGAGCTCCGAAGAAAGATAAAAAAATAAACGCATCCGTAGAGGATGCGTTATTAATAGTAGTGTGGCCACGAGCAAGGATATAAAACATATCTTTATAAAAATTCATAAGGGGAGATGTTTGTGGGGACTCGGTTTAGAAAAAGTATCAAAATTGCTCCTGGAGTAAGAATCAATGTCGGGAGAAAGTCTGTGGGTATGAGCATCGGCGGCAAATATGGTGGAATGTCGTTTAATTCGCGAACTGGGGCGCGTGCGCGTGTGTCTGCACCTGGTACAGGTTTGTCATATTCGACAAAGATTAGTGGAGGGAACCGCAAAAGAACCGATTCTTCGCTCGGAACGAGAAATACCCAAAGCGATGATACAAGAGCAGTGAAAAAACATGGAACTATCCGAAAAATATTAGGGGTTGTGTTCGCAATAATCGCTATACGTAGCGTAATTGTAGCGTTCTCGTCCAGCACAGATTTCTTAGATATCATAATTAATGCTTTCGTTGTTGGTGTATGCGGATACATTTCAGTACTGTTTTTCAAGCCCTCAGTGCTGGGCCCAACTAATGATGATTCAGATATTGAGCTTGATGATTATACCGCTCTATATGATAAGGATACGAGTGATGATTTTGAAGAAAAGGTCAAAGGCCCGCTCCTGCCTTTTTCGGTTGACGCGTGGGATGGGTATGTTTCACCATCCGGCGGATATGTTAACTACGCAAGGTGGCAGGTGATTGGAATCAATCCAAAGACTAACCGAAAGAATAAACGAGTGTATGAAACACGTAGAGAGGAACAGGCAATAAAGTGCGCAATTGACGAGGGCTTTGAGGCGCCATTTGAAGTCACCGCAATTCCATTTGACCCACCGAGTGAACGGCAATTAGATTATGCAAACAGTATAGGAATCTATGTTCCACCTGAAGCGTGTAGATATGATGTGAGTGCAATGCTTTCGCGTTATGAGGACGATGATGAAGAGCCGGCTGACGAGAAGATAGCAAAAATGGCTAATATTTATGGCATCATGTTCTCACGTTATGCTGGCAAAAAGGCAATTTTAAATAAGGCTCATCAACTGCCAAAGATGGAATACAACGGTTTTATTTATGCGATTTCCGATAATAAAAATGGAATATAATACTGACATTATTAATACCCTGCTCCGCTACATAGACGAATACAAATGGGGCTGGGGAGTAGTTCGGCGGCAGTTAAGAATGCGCTTCAACGTGGATATCCCCGTGCCGGAGCTGCAGAGGATATATAAACAGGCAAAAGAAAGACCGCTCGGTGCAGCCATATAGATAATTTTGATTATATCTTTTAAGTGCTTGTTCTGAAAGTATTAGAAGTAATAGTTTCTAATAAAATAAATAGTGTTTTTTGAATATTTGTTTACATTGTGCAATATATACACATATGATTCATTGTTTTTTGAGGGATTCACTATTGAAACTATTACTTTTAAGTAATATAATTACGATAAGAGGGCATAATATGAACAAAGAAAATGTATTGCAGCTTCTTGTCAAATTCATAAATGGATTTGTTTATAATAAAGAACTCATTAGTGAACTTACCGAAATAATCTCAAAAACTGGTGGAGAGAAACGGTTTTTCACATTAATGGTTAACAAACTACGTTTATTAGCTGAGCTAGGATTAGATGCAGTGCAGCTTACAGAGTTTGAGAACATTGGTCAAGGAATATTTAGTATGCATTTGGCCACAAAACTATTCAATATCCGGATTCTATATGGTTTTTTGCCAAATAGCGAGCCTGTTTTATTGCTTGCGTTTTACGAACGTGCCGGAAAAAGAAGAACTAACTATTCTAGCTATATAGAACCTGCAAAAAGAAGGCTAGAGGAAGAGGAGGAACGATTCAAAAATGAGTAATAAGTCTGCAAAAGAGTTTCTCGAATTACTATCAGACGGTTTTTCAGAAGAGGAGCTGCTGTTATCTACCATGCAGGGATTAATTGCTTCGGAAATAACAATAAAACGTCACGAAGCAGGTCTTAGCCAAAAAGAATTTGCCAAATTAGTAGGAGTGACGCAGGGGCTTGTTTCAAAATGGGAAGCAGGAGATAATAATTATACTCTTTCCACGCTGGTAAAAATATCGAAAGTCCTTAACATTGAAATGCAGTCGCCTTTTGTTTTGGAACTTCCAAAGGCAAGAGAAGGGAAAGACAAAATCATTGATTTTCCCGGTGCGAACAGATGGAGCGCAGTGCATTCCGAAGAAACAACATATCATCAGCCAAGTAATGAAGAATTAGTAGAATTAAAGGAAATGTGAGGTGTTATTATGTATTTGTATATAAACGGATTTAGGTGTGCTTCTAGTGATAGCAAAGAAGAGGTGGCAATACAATTTACGCTGGATGGCCCACTTTTTAAAGAGGACGGATCTTGTAGTACTACTCGCGAAGAAGTAACTTCTATAGTGATGTCAAGCGAAGTTGCGAAAAAATTAGCAACAACTCTTCTTGAACTTGGAGATAATAAATCTGATGAATAAAGGCAAATAACCATAAGTAGTAGTTGCTGGACAGCTCATTTCATGTTGAATATGGGCTGTCCATTATTCGAACGAGCGATCTCCTCGCTTGCATTATGAGTGTCGAGATATGTTCCGTACTAGGCATGATATTATTTGCTGGTCATTTGCTGAGCTGCAACTGAGGAACTGCGAATTGCGCTGAAAAGTTCGGGATAGTTGCAAAAGAGAACAATTTCGTGAACAAATATGACAACAATCTTATTTGCTGGCTATTTGCTTAATGCGAAAAATAAAAAGACCGCTCGGTGCTGCAACACCGAACGGTCACGTAGAAAACATACCAAGCATGACCAAGGGAGTAGTCTACCTTTTGATATTAACACAGGGCGGGGTGCTCCGCAAGGGCTATTTTTAAAGGAGATGCCATGCCCAAAAGAAATGCCCCTGAGTTCTCTTACAACGAAAAAACGGGGCTATATCGAAAACAAATCAAAAACCCGTGCAACGGTAAGTGGATCCCTGTGTACGGTAAGACAAAAGCCGAGTTGCGTCAGAAAGTTCAAGCTAAAACGGCTGAGCTTGTCGCTGCTCAGCGAGATGTAGACGATCCGTTTGTGTATCAATATGCAGCAGAGTGGTATCGGCTGAAAACAGGTAGCCTCGGTGAAAAACGCAAATATGATTACAAAAATGCGATCAATAATCATATTTGCCCGGTAATCGGATCTATGCGAGTGTCCGAAGTTACAGCTGAGGACGTTGACTGCGTTATGCTGAAGCTGGCCGGAAAGTCAAAAAGCCTGCAGCAAAAGGTAGTGACAACGCTAAAACGAATATTTAAGTATGCCGTTAAGAATAAGCTGATCGCTGAATCCCCATGTGACGAGCTCGTTGCTGAGGGCAAAGATGCTGCCGAGAAAATACCACTTACACGTGACCAGCAAAAGCGTTTGCTCGATGCTATTAAAGATACAAAAGCAGAGTTAATTGTCGCATTGGGACTTTACGCTGGGCTGCGAAGAGAAGAAATCCTTGGCTTGCAGTGGGATGCTGTCCATCTCGACACACAACCTCCGTATTTATCGGTGATACGTGCTGTTAGATGGGACGGCAAAAATACAGCTGTCATAAGCGACGTTTTGAAAAGTGATGCTTCGCGGCGCGATATCCCAATTCCGCGGCCACTCTCGGATATTCTACAGTGCGAAGCGGCAAGGTCAACAAGTGTATTTGTTGTTGCGAATCGGACCGGAGACGCACTGTCCGCCACTGGATTCCGAAAAGCGTGGGATGCAATTCGTGTACGCAGCGAACGAGATGTGACTCGCACTATAAATGGGGAGCAAGTGGTACAGCGCCTATCAATCGGGGATAAGATCCCGAAGCACAATATTACTATATCGATAGATTTTCATGTTACACCTCACCAACTTCGGCACACTTACATAACAGAGTTAATTTTGTCCGGTGCTAATATAAAAACAGTGCAATATTTGGCTGGTCACAAGAATGTAAAGCTTACGCTAGATATATACACGCACTTGATAGAGAACCAGCCGATAGATACCGCTCCTACAGTTATTAAAGCGTTTGAAGCTAAACCCCAAGTTAATGAATTCAACAAATTACCGCAAAGCGTTGATAAATCAGGTGTTTTCAATTAAGGAATATAAGCCTTTTAAGCAGGGTGTCCGGGGTTCGAATCCCCGCTGGAGCACCAACACAAAATGCGAAAAAACCTTGTAGTTCCAATGACTACAAGGTTTTTTCACGTATATGCAGCTTTGCTCAAAACTACGCTTTGGAGCCCGATAAACGGGGCGAAAACCGGGGGCCCAAGGTGTTTTGGGGTTCCTTTTCGGGCTCAAATGAACTATGAATTAAATCTAATTAAGAAGAAGGAATAAAGAATTTGAGTTTAAAATTGTAGAGATGCTACTTTGGCTATATAAACAATTAGATCTCTCGGTATTATCTGCCGAGAGATCTAAGAAGCAATAATTAATTATATATTAAAAAAACATGAAGAGTCAAGGGCATGCACAAATTTCTATATATTCACCAACTTCCAACCATGTTTTTTGAAAGGATAGGCAATTGACGAAAGCAGGCCCTAGGTGTATGCTTATAAGTGCGATATGTGGCATAGGATCCTCCTGACTAAACTTGGACAAAAGAAAAAGGGGGGACTGTTTTTTTATGCGCAAAAATGCATATATAATAGCAACAATAGCCGTGATATGTTGGTTTATAGCGACATTCACCACACTTAACGTTGTGCACGTTTTCAGCTTCAGTGATCATGAGCTTAACGTTCTTAGCCTTGAAATTGCGGTTTTTCAGCTGGTAGTAGGTGTCTTGACTCTCCTCATGGAGCTTTTTATGGAAAAACAATAAAATAAGCAGGCCTCTTCAGCCATCTGTCACGTCGTCTGAAGAGGCCATAGGAGACCTATATCACATTATCGCCTTATCGTTGACTAAAAGCAACAACTTTATGATATAAGCTTATTTATAATATACTATTTTGCAGAGAAAATCAAGACTTGTTTTACTGGGTTTTAGTGCGAAATACATAAAGCAGTTAAATTTGATATTAATAAAGAGAATTGCACTTGCACGCTTTGAATTTAAGTATCCGCCCAAGTTTCGGTAATCTATATGCATCTATATGCAAACCGACTTTTACGCATTGGTATCGTGTGTGGCCTAACCACAACTGGCGTGAAGCGTATCGGTAAGTGGATTAAGTAAATAAAGGTAGCACGCCCTCGACGAATCTGCCGAGGGCTGTTTTTCTATTCACTTGTTCCCAATATCATCGGTCTTATCCTTGAGCTTTTTGATGCCGCTCGTCAGCGTGGACGGTGATAAGGTATAATAAATTGCGCAAATTTAGAAAGCAAAAAAAGAGAGACATAGTTTGCAGACTCTGGTAGAATGAAGTCACCACACACCATTCTGAAAGGAGAAAGCAAACTATGTCCAAGAAGATTGTACAGCTAAACGAGGAAGTAATCAAGGGGCAACTGAAAGAATTGGTTCGCGGCAGCGTGGAAGAAACGCTGAATGAACTGCTGGAGCAGGAGGCCGAGCAACTGACCCAGGCTGCCCGCTATGAGCGAAACGAGGCCCGTCGGGGCTACCGCAGCGGCCATTATGACCGGAACCTCACCACCACATCCGGAAACGTCACGCTCCATGTACCACGCCTTAAAGGTGTACCATTTGAGACAGCCATCATTGAGCGGTATCGCCGCCGGGAGAGCAGCGTAGAGGAAGCTCTCATTGAAATGTACCTTGCCGGTGTTTCTGTGCGCCGCGTGGAGGACATCACCGAAGCTCTTTGGGGCACCAAGGTGTCTCCCTCCACCATCAGTGAGCTGAACAAAAAGGCCTATGTTCACATAGAGGATTGGCGCAACCGTCCCTTACAGGGCGGCAAATATCCGTATGTTTATGTGGATGGTATCTATCTGCGCCGAAACTGGGGTGGAGAGTATGAAAATGTGGCCATTCTGGTAGCAATTGCAGTAAATGAGGACGGCTACCGGGAGGTCCTGGGGGCCGCCGAGGGCATGAAAGAGGACAAGGCCAGTTGGGTCAGCTTCTTTCAATGGCTCAAGAGCCACGGCCTGAACGGCGTGAAACTCATTGTTGGAGATAAGTGCCTGGGTATGCTGGAAGCTGTGGGAGAGGTATTCCCTGATGCCAAATACCAGCGCTGCACCGTTCATTTCTACCGGAATGTGTTTTCTGTTGTTCCTCGCTCCAAGGTAAAGCTGGTAGCCAAGATGCTCAAGGCGATCCACGCCCAGGAGAGCAAGAAGGCTGCCCGGGAAAAGGCTAAAGCTGTTGTCGCTGAATTGAAAGACATGAAGCTGAAAGAGGCTGCCAAAAAGGTGGAGGATGGTATTGAGGAAACGCTGACCTACTGCGACTTCCCCTCTGAGCATTGGACACGGATCCGTACCAACAATGTGATCGAGCGACTGAACCGGGAGATCCGCCGCAGGACAAGGGTGGTCGGCTGCTTCCCGGACGGCAATTCAGCTTTGATGCTGGTCTGCGCACGGCTGCGCCATGTAGCTAGCACCCAATGGGGCAACAAAAAATACATGAATATGAAGCACTTAGAGACGGCTCTGGAAGACGCCTCTATTGCCGGCTAACCTCATTCGGCCGGAGTCTGCAAATTAAATTTGCGCATAACTCTTGACACTACCAAAAAACAGACCCAAGGTCGAACCTTGGGTCTGTTTTTTTAAATCAGCTTTCCTGCCGTTCCTCCTCGGGGAAGGTGGAGATCAGTCTGGTGTAGCTGTTTTGAATATGCTTGTGCATGGCATCGTAGACTGCCTCGGGATCCCGAGAAAGGAAGGCGAGAATGATCTCTTTATGCTCCTGAATGGCATCATGTGTAAGGTTGATGCTATCGGGCTGGAGCTCGTTAAACCATCTCAGACGCGCCGAATGAATGTTCAGCTTATTGAGAAACGACTGCATGTAGGTGTTCTTAAGATGTCTGCAATACAGATCGTGGACCTCAAGGTCGGATGCAACATACTTGTTGTAATCATAAGGCTCGCTCTCGAGCTTGTTGAGATCTATGAGGCAGTTCGTCAGCTCCTCCTTGGGGATATAGGGAGTGGCTTCTCTTGCGGCGAAGGGTTCGAGCGCAAGACGGCATTTCCATACATCCATAAGGTCCTTTTTCGAGATGTTCGTGACGATAGTGCCGCAGCGGGGTATGATCTTGGTAAAGCCGTCTCTCTCAAGCATATTGAGAGCTTCCCTTATCGGGGCACGGCTTATGTTGAGCATCTTCGACAGACCTTCCTCGGTAAGACGCATGCCGGGCTTGAGCTCACCGGAGGTTATCATATCCAGCAATATATCATAAGCCTGCTGCTTGAGTGATGGAGTTTTACTTAAATCATGTTCTAAACGCAAAGGAAATTCTCCTTAATGGGTATTTTTTTGACAGCACTTTATAGTATATCACGAGATTTTCCTTCGTCAATGTGATTTATGGGAAAAAATCGATGAAATTGTGCGCACATTCACACATTTTCTGCAAAAAACCGTATATGAAGCCGTCAGAGTTCGATTTCGGACAAAAGAGCTTCAAGCCTGTCGAGACCGAGCTTTATGTCCTCCATAGACGCGGCATATGACCAGCGCACGAAGTTTTTTATTCCGAAGCCCGAGCAGGGAACAACGGCAACAAGTGACTTCTGAAGCAGGACTGTTGCAAAGTCATCATCGTTTTCAATGATCCGGCCGCCGACGGTTTTGCCCAGCAGCTTTTCAATATTCATCATCACATAGAATGCACCGTCCGGTTCAATGCAGCTGACACCGGCAATGGAATTAATCCTGCTGACTATATAATTGCGGCGCTCCTCAAAGGCACGGCGCATATGCTCAATGCCCTCCTGCGGGCCGTTAAGTGCTTCGACGGCAGCCCACTGGCTGATGGTTGACGGGCCGCCGGTGGAATGGCTGAGGTAGTTTGACATGATGCGTGCTATCTGCTTATTGGCCGCGCAGTAGCCTATACGCCAGCCTGTCATTGCGTAGGATTTTGAAACACCGTTTATGAGCAGCGTGCGCTCCTTGATGTCCTCGCTCAATCCGGCTATGCTCACAAATTCCGTAGAGCCGTAAATGAGCTTGTAATAGATCTCATCTGCCAAAATATACAGATCGTGTCTGACGCAGACCTCGGCTATTTCGAGCAGCTCGGCTTTGGTGTAGACCATGCCGGTAGGGTTGGAGGGGTTGTTTAACATAAAGCACTTGGTCTTGTCCGTGATGGCGGCTTCGAGCTGCGCGGGGCTTATCTTGAAGCTCTGATCCTCGCCTGCAAACACGGTAACGGGGGTCGCACCGACCATCTTGACCATCTCATAGTAGCTCAGCCAGTAGGGTGCGGCGATAATTATCTCGTCACCGGGGTTGACAATGGCGGAGAGCGCGGCAAACAGGCAGTGCTTTGCACCGCTTGCAACTACTATCTGTGTGTAGTCGTAGTCGAGTCCGCAGTCTCTTTTGAGCTGAGCCGCGATTGCCTTGCGCAGGGGCACAATGCCGGCGGCGGGGGTATATTTTGTTTTGCCCTCGCAAATAGCGGATATGCCCGCAATACTGATGTTATCGGGAGTCTTGAAGTCGGGTTCACCCGTTCCGAAGCCTATAACATCAAGCCCGTCGGCCTTCATCTGCTTTGCAAGACTGTCTATTGCAAGTGTTGACGAGGCTTTTACAGCCTCGGCTATTTTGGAAACGGATTTCATTAAGCATCCTCCTTCGTTTCGGAAACCGACTGTTCGCCCTTGACCTTGCCGCCGGCGGCAATTATCGCTGCACGGGCAAGCTCAAGCGTGGGGTCAACGGTCGGATAATGCAGGGCATACATGTCAAAGGCAAGCGGAAGCTCGGTGCAGCCGAGAATAAGCACCTGCGCACCTGTATTCAGCAGCCTGTCTGCGGCGGCACGGACCTCGGTCGTATCAAAGTCGATGCATCCGGCCTTGACGCCCTTGTAGATCATATCCATGACCGCAGCCTGCCCCTCGTTATCCGGCGTTATCAGCTCTATACCGCTGTTTTCAAAGCAGCGCTGATAAATACGGGTCTGCACCGTGCCGTCTGTCGCAAGCAGACCTGCGCGGCTCACACCCTGACGCTTAAGTGCCTGCACTGTAAGCTTTATCATGTGCAGGACCGGTATCGACACAGCGTCCTGCACCTCGGAGTGAGAGTTGTGAGCCGTGTTGCAGGGCATGATGAGCAGTCCGGCACCGGCTTTTTCAAGCAGCCTTGCACTCTTTACCATCTCCTCCACCGGACTTTCCGCGCCGCAAAGCAGAGCGGCAGTGCGGTCGGGGATGTTGGTGTTGGAGTCGATGAGGGTGTGGATGTGCTCCTGGTCGCAAGCGGCATCGGTGCTCATGACGATCTTGCGATATAGGTCCGCAGTTGCGAGCGGACCCATACCGCCGATTATTCCTATGGTTTTATTTTCGGTCTTGGTTTTCATTTTTCAATATGTATCGCAAAGTCCGGGCAGCCGTTTTCGCACTGCTTGCAGGCTATGCAATTTTTCTCGTGTTTTGCACTCATATAGTTGTAGCCCTTTTTGTTTACAAAGCCGGTCATCTCAAAAACGCCCTTGGGGCACAGATGCGCGCACAGCTTACAGCTCTTGCAAAGCTCAATGTCTATAAATACTTTTGCCATATAAGCCTCCTGAATTAATTATAACAGCTCGGCGACCTTTGCCGCCAGCTCTCTCGGCGAGTAGACAACATGAACGCCTGCACTTTTAAGAGCCTCGAGCTTTGTCTTTGCGGTTCCGACATTGCCGCTTACTATCGCACCGGCGTGTCCGAGACTTTTTCCCGCCGGCGCATTTCTGCCGACTATAAGCGAAACGACGGGCTTGGTGCAGTTTGCCTTTATCCACGCTGCCGCATCCTCCTCGCTGCTGCCGCCGATCTCGCCGAGCAGGACGATGACCTTCGTTTCGGGATCTGCGTCAAACAGCTTAACCGCATCTGCCTGCGTGAAGCCCCAGAGCGGGCCTCCGCCGATGGCAACGATGGTGGATTGTCCGATACCGGCGTCGCTTAGCGTTTTGCCTATCTCGTAGGAAAGTGCGCCGCTCTTGGACACCACGCCGACATGACCCTTTTTGAAGAATCTTATCGGGTGTGCGCCCACCTTGCACTCCTCGGGTGCGAGAACGCCCGCACAGCCCGGGCCCACGAGGGTAGCACCGTGGGCATGGGCATATTCGATGATCTCGACCGAGTCGTTGAGCTCCATTTCCTCGGTAGTGAGAACAACGAGCCCAACGCCTGCGTCTATGGCCTCATAGCAGGAGTCCTTTGCCGCGAAGGGCGGAACGAAGCAGATGGCTGTGTCAAACTCGTGTTCGGCAGCTGCCTCGCTCACGAAGTTGTAAACAGGCACTCCGTACACTTCCTGACCGCCCTTGCCGGGGGTGACACCGGCGACAATATCAGTGCCTGCGTCAAGCATTGCCTTTGTTTGCAGCGCTCCGGATTTTCCGGTGATGCCCAAAACTATAACTTTTGAATCTTTGTTTATCAGAATGGCCATGTCACATCTCCTTTACAAGCTGCACGAGTTGTGTTGCGGCGTCGGTCAGGTCGTAGTAGGTCTTCAGACCGGCCTCGGCCATAAGCCTGAGGCCCTCCTCCTCCATCGTACCGCACATACGGGTATAAATGGGGATGTTCACCTCATGCTCCGACAGGTAGCGGATGATGCCTCTTGCCATGTTGTCCATTCTGTTGAAGCCGCCGATCAAAACGATAAGCAGACCCTTGATCTCACTGTGACCGTCGAGGGTGAGCTGCATGGCTCTGTACATAACCTCCTCCGAGGTCATGCCGCCGAGCTCGGTAAAGCAGGCAACCTCCGCACCGAGATCTGTGAGCAGGTCAAGCGTAAGCATACCCGTTCCGGCACCGTCTGAGATCATCGCCACATCGCCCTTGAGAGGGACATAGGTGACGGTAGTCGTTTCTTTTTCGGGGGTTATGTATTTGTGCAGCTTCCCGCGGTTTGCCTCAATGGCATCACGCACGGAAGCAGCGGCTCCGGCATGGTCGTCGATGACGAACTTGCAGTCAAGAGCAGTGAGCTTTCCGTCTATAACGCCGAGGGGATTTATCTCGGTCAAAACGGCGTGCTCTTCAAAATAGGCCTCCTGAAGCTTGAGAAGGAAGCTTCGTGCCTCTGCACGCTCAACATCCATTTTGGCGGCAAGACAGCTTATTTGGTAGTCCTTAAGACGGGTAAAGGGGTCTATTTCAATACGCACTATCTCCTCCGGATGCTCAGAAGCGACGGACTCGATATCCATACCGCCCATGCGGCTGAATATGAGAGTCGGACGCTTAACACCCTGCTGGGTGATAGACAGATAGTATTCATGCTCGGGCTTCATCATTTTCTCGGCAAGAAGACCGTGAACGGTAAAGCCTTTGATGGTCATGTTCAGAATTTCGCCGAGATTTTTACGATACTCACCGTCATCCGCGCATACACGCACACCGCCTGCCTTACCTCTGCCGCCGGTCATTACCTGAGCCTTGAGCACGAAGGGAAGGGGCATAGGAGCTGCGGCATCCTCGGAGCATATAAGAGCGCTCTCCGGCAACGAAATGCCGTGCTTGCGCAGAAGGGCTTTTCCCTCAAATTCAAATAAATTCATGGTCTACCTCATTATACCCTGTAATACAGGTCATGGTCGACCGCATAGGCGATGCCCGCGTCAACTGCCTTGATGTTCAGCTCGAGAAAACGGGGATTGACGGTGCTTTCGAGCACGCTGATGAGGTCATCTCTGGACATGAGGTCAAGCGCCTCGCTCAAAAAGCCGAGCACGACCATGTTTGCGGCCATCCTGTTTCCGAGGTCAACGGCTATCTGCGTGGCGGGGATCTCCAGCGTGTGCTTAATGGGCCTGACGATCTTGGTAACAAGCTGGGGGTCAATAACGAGAACGCCGTCCTCGTCAAGGGTGTCGATATACTTTTCGTATGCGGTCTGGAACATTGCAACCAACAGATTTTTCGTCTCGGCAATGGGGGAGTTGATGGGCTTGTCCTGAATGATGAGCTCAGCCTGACACTGGCCGCCTCTTGCCTCCGAACCGTAGGACTGCGTCTGGACCGCGTAAAGATCTGCCTTCGTGACCGCGGTGGTGCCGAGGATCACGGCGGAGAGGATAATGCCTTGTCCGCCGAATCCGCAAAGGGATATCCTGTGTGGGTAATTAAGCATGATCGATCCTCCTTATTTTTTTACCGATGTGCCGCCGTATACGGGTCTGTCTTCCATGATGTACTGACCGAGCCTGAGCTTTGAGGCCTTTTCTTCGTCTGTCATGCTCTGAGCCTGTGCCTCGGTGTAGGTGTAGGACTTGATCCATTCAAGCACCTTTACAGGGTCGCCGGTCTTGAGCGCGTATCTGCCGAAGTTGGTGGGGCACTGGGAAACTATCTCTATGAAGGAGAAGCCCTTGTGGGTGAGCGCACGCTTGATTGCTGCCTTGCACTGCACGGGAGTTGCGGTGCTCCAGCGCTCAACATGGCTTGCACCCGCTGCCTCGACGAGCCTGCACACATCAAACTGCGGCTCGGGACTGCCGAAGGGGGTGGTCATGGTCCTTGACTCCTCGGGAGTTGTGGGAGCTACCTGACCGCCGGTCATTGCAAAGTTAAGGTTATTTGCCATTATGACGGTGACATCGAGGTTTCTTCTCGCGGCGTGAATAAGATGGTTGCCGCCTATGGAGGCAATGTCGCCGTCACCGGCAAATACAACGACAGGAGTGTCTGGCATCATCATTTTAACGCCGGTCGCCCATGCGAGGGTGCGGCCGTGAACGCCGTGGAACATATCGGTCTTGAGATATACGGGAATTCTTGCCGTACAGCCGACACCGGCGATGTGCACCATGTGCTGAGGATCCATATCAAGATCGTTGAGCACCTGAGTGTAGTAGTTGAGTATCTGACCGCAGCCGCAGCCGCCGCAGAAGAAATGAGGGAGCTTTTCGGGTCTTAAAAATCTGCGGTTAGGATTAATGATAAGCTTTTCATTTTCGCTCATTTACTTAACTCCTTTCATTATCTCTGCAAGAACTTCACTGCCTGTGTGAACAAGACCGAGGTTCTTTGTAACGGGAATGACCTCGCAGCGACCGTGAGCGCAGCGGGATATCTCGTTGACATACTTGCCGTTATTCATCTCGACGGCAAAGATCTTCTTAACATTACCGGCAAGCTCGGTAAGAGCCTTTTCCGGAACGGGCCATACATTGCAAAGCTTCATAACGCCGACCTTGACGCCGTTTTCCCTTGCAAGCTCGGCGGCCTCAATGGAGGGGCGAACCTCGCTGCCGTATGCGACTATGGCGTAATCCGCGTCATCCATCATGAAATTCTCGATACGGCAAATGTCATCGCTGTTTTCGCGAATCTTGCCGCATATACGCTTGTAAAGGTGCTCAAATTCTTCCGGCACCCAGTCGATGCTGCCTTGCTCGTTGTGCGGGTTGAGGGAATAAATGGTGTTGTAGCCTGCCGCGAGGGGCGCCATATCCGGACAGCCGGTGGGAGCGGCGGCAAAGGGAAGATACTCCGAGGGGGGCAAAGCGGTGTATTTGCGGTTAAATATCTCAATGTCCTCGGCTTTGGGAATGTCGAGCCTTTCGCGCATGAGGGCGATCGTAGTTTCGGACATGATTATTACGGGGTTGCGGTACTTTTCGGCGAGATTGAATGCCCAGATGGTGTAGTCGTAAAGCTCCTGAACGGAGGAGGGGCAGACGACTATCGCCTCATAGTCTCCGCTTGCGCCGTAGCGCATTTGGTAGACATCGGCCTGCGATGCGTAATTCTCGCCTCTGCAGCGCTGAACATCGGCAACAACAATGGGAGCTTCAACAGCGTAGCAGTAGCCTAGGCCCTCCTGCATATAGTTGTATCCGGCACTGGCCGTTGCGGTCATAACCTTGCCGCCTGCAATGGATGCACCTGCAAGAGCGTAGATCGAGCACAGCTCGTCCTCGCCCTGAACGAACTTGCCGCCGACCTCCACAAGTCGGGACGACATTCTTTCGGATATCTCGTTTGCCGGAGTGATCGGGTAGCCTGCAAAGAAGTTGCAACCTGCGCTCAGCGCACCTTCGACCAAGGCATAGTTGCCGAGCATGAAGTGCACGCCGCTGTCAACGCGCTTTTCCCAGTTTTCGAGTTGATTTGCTCGTATTATTGGCATAGTATTGTTCCTTTCCTGTGATGAAATCAAGTTTTGCCTTGTGCTCAGACGATACCCTGAGCCATCATTGCATCGGCAACCTTGAGGAAGCCTGCAACATTAGCACCGACCATCATGTCGCCGGGCTTGCCGCACTCGATGGAAGCCTTGAGGCATGCCTGGAAGATGCTCTGCATGATGCCCTTGAGCTTTGCATCGACTTCTTCAAAGCTCCAGTTGTAACGGATGGAGTTCTGGCTCATCTCAAGACCGGAGGTAGCAACGCCGCCTGCGTTGGAAGCCTTGCCCGGAGTGTAGAGCAGACCTGCTGCGTTGACAGCCTCGACTGCCTCGAGGGTCAGAGGCATGTTTGCACCTTCAAATACTGCGAATGCACCGTTTGCGATAACAGCCTTTGCACCTTCAAGGTCCATCTCGTTCTGAGATGCGCAAGGCATGGCGATGTCGCACTTTACATTCCAGATGTTCTTGCAGCCTTCGACATACTGAGAACCGGGAACCTCGTCAGCGTAAACGGAGATGCGAGCTCTTCTCTTCTGCTTGATGTCAAACAGGACATCGAGGTTGATGCCGTTGGGGTCGTAGATGTAGCCCTTGGAGTCGCTCATTGCAACGACCTTGCCGCCAAGCTCAGTGCACTTCTCAGCGCAGTACTGAGCAACATTGCCGGAACCGGAAACGATAACGGTCTGGCCCTCGAAGGACTTGCCGTGGTAATGAAGAACCTCGTCGGAGAAGTAGCAGATACCGTAGCCGGTAGCCTGGGTACGAGCCAGAGAGCCGCCGTAGGTCAGGCCCTTGCCTGTGATGACGCCGCCCTCAAAATTACCGACAATGCGTTTGTACTGACCGAAAATATAACCGACTTCGCGAGCACCGACGCCGATGTCGCCTGCGGGGGTATCGGTGAACTGACCGATGTGACGGTAAAGCTCGGTGGTAAAGCTTTGGCAGAAACGCATGACCTCGGCGTCGGACTTGCCGTGGGGGTCAAAGTCGGAGCCGCCCTTTGCACCGCCCATGGGGAGAGTGGTCAGGGAATTTTTGAGTATCTGCTCGAAGCCGAGGAACTTAACGACGGAAAGGTTGACAGAGGGATGGAAACGAACGCCGCCCTTGTAAGGCCCGATAGCGGAGTTGAACTGTACACGGTAGCCGCGGTTGACATGGGGAACACCCCTGTCGTCAACCCAGGGAACACGGAACATGACAACACGCTCGGGCTCTACGAAACGCTCGATGAGGCTTGCCTTCTCCCACTCGGGGTGCTTGTCAACGACGAGCTGGAGGCTCTCAAATACTTCACGAACTGCCTGAAGGAATTCGGGCTGGTCGGGGTCACGCTTTTCTACGGATGCGTAGACTCTTTTAAGATACTCATTTGTGATCATGGAACATCTCTCCTTGCTAATATTTATCATGGTGTATATTTGTGGGTTTGCTGTGGGGAACGGCGGATGCGCAGAAACAGCTTTTGCTGTCTATACCGAATACTATTTTAAATGTATTCGTCTGCCCTCGGCAGGGGAGTAGACAACGGGACTTCAACACGCATCGCCCAATTGTATACAATATACATCGCAAATGCCAAAAAAACAAGAGATATAGCAAAATAAAATATAAATGACGATAATTTGTTAATAATAGCTAGTTTATTTATACAAAATTCATCGAATATCCCAATAGCTTTTTTTAACAATCTCGTGTATGATAAAATAAATTGTATACAGTATACGCAATCAGGGCTACCGACACACGAAAAAGTCCAACGGAGTCCGACAGAAGGAAAGCACCCTTCACCATTTCCCACAAAAGGAGAGATAAAATGCAGAAACGATTTTCGACCGAAAAACTGTTGACTGTAATATGTATAGTGTGGGGCTTATTCCACCTATATACGGCATTCTTCGGTGTTTTGACCGCAATGTGGCAAAGGAGTATACACCTGGGCTTTGCGATGGTAGTCTGCTTCCTTATGATGTTCCAGAAAACCGACAAAAAGCTGTTAAAGGCGCTGTATATTGCAATGTGTCTTGCGGCAATCGGATTTGTGCTATATTTTCTCCTCGATTTTAAGGGCATCGTCTCACGGTACGGCAGACCGAATGACATAGACCTGCTGTTCGGCGGAGCAATAATCATCCTGACGCTGATATTCACGGCGGAAAAAACGGGCAAGATACTCCCGGGTATAGCCATAGTGTTTATCCTATATGCGATATTCGGACAATCCCTTCCCGGTATACTCGGCCACAGGGGTTACAGCGTTACAAGAATAATCAACCAGATGTCCCTGAGCACGGAGGGCATCTTCGGTACATCTTTGGGTGTATCCGCGACATACATCTATGTATTCATGCTGTTCGGGGCGCTCCTGACGAAAACAAACATCGGACAGTTTTATATCGATTTTGCGCTTAAGGCGCTCGGTAAAAGCCCCGGCGGACCTGCAAAAGCGGCTATCGTATCCAGCTGCTTGTTCGGCTCGGTATCCGGCAGTGCGGTTGCAAATGTTGCCGGCACAGGCGTTGTTACCATTCCTCTGATGAAGGAAACCGGTTACAAGCCGGAGTTTGCCGGTGCGGTAGAAGCGGTTGCATCGACCGGCGGACAGATAGTGCCGCCCATGATGGGTGCTGCGGCGTTCATAATGGCGGAGATACTTGGTATACCCTACTATGAGATAGCCATAGGCGCAATAATTCCTGCGCTTATCTATTACGCATCCGTGTTTGCAATGGTTCACTTCAGAGCAAAGGCGAGGGATCTCTCCGGCATGGATACAAACGGCCTTCCTCCAATCAAGCAAATGCTGAGGGAAAAGGGCATTATGGTACTTCCGCTGCTGGTTCTCATAGTGCTCCTGATGGTGGTTCAGCTTACCGCAATGCGTGCATCCGTATACTCCGTAGTAGTAACAGCGATTATAGGCTTTGCTTTCGGCGGTGCAAGACTCAAGGAGTTTATTGCCGCATTCGTTGACGCTGCAAAATCCGCGCTTGTCGTCGTTGCATCGACGGCCTGCGCAGGCATAATCGTTTCTGTCATAAATCTCACCGGTCTTGGTCTTAAGTTCTCAAGCATGATGCTCGGCGTAGCGAACAACAGTATGTTCCTTGTCCTGGTTATGCTTATGCTGGCAAGTATGCTTCTCGGCATGGGTCTGCCTACCACTCCGGCATACCTTATTCTTGCGGTACTCGGCGCACCTACACTCATTACACTCGGCGTAGATCCCCTTGCGGCACATATGTTCGTGTTCTATTTCGGCGCGATCTCCATGATAACGCCTCCCGTTGCAATGGCGGTGTATGCCGCTTGCAGCATAGCCAAATCGAAATTCTGGCCAACAGCGGGCTTTGCCGTGCTGCTCGGACTGCCGGCTTTCATCGTGCCGTATATGTTCGTGTATGAACCGGCGATGCTCTTCCACGGCTCGAACTTGCTTGCGATTATCGCACTTGTGACAGGTGTTCTCGGCGCAATATTCTATTCTGCCGGTATCAACGGCTACTTTGTTAAGAGGACCAAGCTCATACCCAGCATTATTCTTGTTGCCGCGGGCATAATGATGATAACACCGCAGATATGGCTGAGTGTAGCAGGCGTTGTCATTGCGGGCATAGTTTTCATCATTCAGAAAATCGAGACCAAAAAAGACACCGTTAGATTAAGCTGAATCCTTGTGCTTTACTCCAATCGTCCGATTGGAGAATAAAATAAAAAACTAAAAAGGAGAAACCATGAAGAAATTCAAAAAATTGTGCTGCATACTTCTGGCTGTTGCCCTTCTGTGCGTAGGCCTTGTAGGTTGCGGCGGACAGGACGACCAGAAGATCACCAACCTCTCGATAGGCGGCGCCGGCACCTCCGGTACCTTCTACATCCTCGGTGCGGCATATGCTGACCTTCTCACCAAGCAGCTCGGCATCAACACTGTCTGCGAAGTCACGGCAGGCTCTGTCGAGAATGTTACCCTCATGGCTGACGGCCAGGTTGAAATGGGCGTTGTTCAGCTCGATGTTACCCTCGACGCTCTCAACGGCACCGGCGCATTCACCTCTCCTGTTCCCCTTAAGGTGCTTGCACCTATGTACCCCAATGTTATTCAGATCGTAACCCTCAAGGATTCCGATATCAACACCTTTGAAGACCTCAGAGGCAAGAAGGTCTCCGTCGGCTCTCCCGGCAGCGGCATTCTCTCCACCAATGAGATCATCTTCGAGACCCTCGGCATGGACATCGAGAAGGATATCCAGCCCCAGTACCTCTCCTTTGCAGAAACCACCGAAGCATTCCGCAACGGCGCAGTTGACGCTGTCATCGTAAATACCGCCGCACCTGCAGGCTTCCTCACCGACCTTGAAACCACCAACGAGATCAAGTTCGTCAACCTCAGCGACGAAGAGATAGCAAAGTTTACCGAAGGCTTCCCGTTCTATGTTGACGCTGTCATTCCCGGCGGCACCTACAACAGCATTAAGGAGGACTACAAGACCTTCGCAGTTTGGGTCGCACTCATGACCACCGAGGATCTGCCCGAGGATACGGCATACGATATCTGCAAGACACTGTTTGAGGGCTACGACTCTCTGCAGAATGTACACGCAGTTGCTTCCTACATGACTCCCGATAATGCAAATGCTATTCAGGGTGTTGATTATCACCCCGGTGCACTGAAATATCTTCAGGAGCAGAATGTTAAAATCGGATGACTTTAGTCACCGTATAGTAATCACTTGAAAGAGGTAAATCAAATGAAAAAAATCAGAGTTGGTATGCTCGGCTGCGGATCCATGGGCAAGTATGTCATAGATGCATTCGAGGCAGGAAAGGTCCCCAATGCAGAGATTGCAGTCGTCTGCGTCCGCACGATGCAGTCCAAGGGCGTTGACAGAGTTCACGAGGCAGGCATCCCCCTCATCACAGACCCCGCTCAGCTTCTCGACTATGACCTCGATGTCGTTGCCGAGTGCGCATCTCAGGATTCCGTCATTGCCAACGGCGAGCGTCTGCTCAGAGCGGGCATATCCTTCATCCCCATGAGCCTCGGCGCACTTGTTGACGCCGAGCTTCTGGAGAGCTTTAAGAAGGCGGCAGAGGAAAGCGGCAGCAAGCTCATCGTTCCCTCCGGCGGCATCGGCGCACTGGACGCATTCCAGGGCGCGATGATACCCGGCATTGAGTCTGTTCATATGACCACGAGAAAGCCCCCCAGAGCATGGAAGAAGATCCCCTATGTCGAAAAGATGAATCTTGATCTGGATAACATGACCGAGCCTGTTCTGATATTCGACGGCCCTGCAAGGGATTGCGTCAAAGAGCTTCCGCAGAATATCAATATAGCAGCAGCTCTGAGTCTTGCTACACTCGGCTTTGACAAGACCCACATCACGATCTATGCAGATCCGAACATGATCTACAACACACATACCATCGAGACCAAGGGTCAGACAGGCAAGATCACCATTACATTTGAGAACGAACCCGTTCCCGAGAATCCCAAGACCGCATATCAGGCCTGTGCAAGTCTGGTTGCGACTATCAAGCGCTTCTCCGAGTCCTTCAGAGTAGGCACATAATAAACGGGTACTAAAACACAAGGGCAGGAGCATTGTGTGCTTCTGCCCGTATCACAGCAGAATATTTAGGAGATAAATATGAGTTTACCAGTAAAGCTATCCGATATAGAGGCGGCAAGCGAAAGACTGCACCCCTATGTTAAGCACACGCCCTTACTCAGAAGCGAGGCACTTGACGAGGTCCTCGGCTGCGAGGTGTATTTCAAGCCTGAGTGCCTTCAGCTCACCGGCTCGTTTAAAATCAGGGGAGCGTCGAATAAGATCCTCACCATGACCGATGAGGAAAAGGAAAAGGGCATAATTGCCTCATCCTCCGGCAACCACGCTCTCGGTGTGGCATATGCGGCGAAGATGCTCGGCATAAAGGCGACGCTCGTGCTGCCCACCAACGCACCACAGGTCAAGGTCGATAACGCTAAAAAACTCGGTGCAGAGGTCATTCAGCACGGCTTCGGCTCGATAGAGCGCTATAAGAAGCTGTATGAGATAGTCGATGAAAAGCACTACTCGGTAGTCCATTCCTTTAACGACCCCATGCTCATTGCCGGTCAGGGTACTGTCGGCTACGAGATAATGCAGGATCTTAAGGATGTCGATACCGTTGTTGTGCCTCTCGGCGGCGGCGGCGTTCTTGCCGGCGTTGCAACGGCTGTCAAGTCCATAAATCCAAAGTGCCGTGTTATCGGCGCAGAACCCGAGCGTATCCCTCGCTATTCCGAAAGCCGGAAGCAGGGCAAGCCCGTAACCGTCGAGCTTAAGGACACTCTGGCCGACGGCCTCATGATAACCACTACCGGCACCAACACCTATCCTCTCATCGAAGAATATGTTGACGAGATAGTTCCCGTGCCCGAATACGCAATTGCCAAGGCACTTAATTACATCGTCTACAAGGCAAAGGTCGTTGTCGAGCCGTCTGCGGCGATCGGCGTTGCGGCTCTCATCAGCGGCGGCTTCAAGGTCAAGCCCGGCGAAAAGGTCTGCTTCGTGCTCACCGGCGGCAACATCGATCCCAAAAAACTTATTGATTTGACAGAGTGCTGAAAATCTTTCGTTCAACATCCCCTTGAAAAAGCGAGCTCCTGCACCTTATGATGCAGGAGCTCGTTTTTAATTAAGAATCATGCCTCCTCGGGCTTTTCGGTCAGGCAAACCCCGACGGCGGTGAACACTGCGGCGGCAAATGCAAGCGAATGCACCGAGCCGAACACGATCGAGGCGATGAGGCTGACCGCACCGAATGCGGTTGCCGCTATTGCGAGCTTTGTTGCGGGCTTCAGCTTGTTCTTTCTTAGCTTCAAAAGAGCGATTACGGCGGAGACTATCGCAAGCAGACGAGTAATATTGGTGACAGAATATGAGATGCTGGCTTTCAGGTATTCGCCGTGCAGCTTATCCTCGTGCTTCTGTGCCGCGGAAAGTATGGCTGCGTTGTCATCCTCTGCCGTACCGTAGCCCTCGTCGATGAGATTGTCGCGGCTTCTTTGTGCCTTTTCGGATGTGTCCTCATATGCCTCGAGTTTCTCGCTTCTGGCGTCAAGATCGGCCTTGGTCTTTTCAAACTCGGTGCGCTTATCGCCTTCTGCTGCTCATTGAGTTTGCCCTGACCGCCGCTTATCTCCTTTTCAAGCTCGCTTATCTGCTTTTCGCCGGCGGCAAGCTGATGCCAGCTTCACGATCCGGTATTGCGAAAAAGCATCCGTCATTACGAACGCCGGCTTCCGCGTTCTCTTCGCCGGGCAGATTTATGACATTCTCACCGTAGACCACCAGAACTACAAGCGCAAGAGCGTGAAGCTCCGCTGCCGGAAAGCGAGGCGTTGACGATGGGAAGCAAAACGTCTGTCGGAAACCTCGCTTCGGAGGTCATGAAGCAACTCGACGATTATGCCAAGGTCACGACCGAGGGCATGAAGAAGGCCGTCAATGGTGCTGGCAAAACAATCCGCAAGGAAATACAGGCCGGAGCCCCGGCACGAACCGGAGCCTACGCAAAAAGCTGGAAGGTAAAGAAAACCGACGAAAGCTCCAACAAACTGGAGGTCACCGTCCATTCCAGCAAGCCCGGCCTGCCGCATCTTTTGGAGCACGGCCATGCCAAACGCAATGGTGGCAGGACGGCAGCACAACCGCATATTGCGCCTGCCGAAGAGCTCGGCATTGAGCAGCTGGAGCGGGATATAGAGAGGATGATACGGAATGGATGAGCTTTTGCAGATCATGCAGGAACTGTCCCTGCCGTTTGCCTACGACCACTTTGCCGAGGGCGAATCGCCGGAACCGCCTTTCGTGGTCTACCTCATACCCGGTAACAACAACTTTGCTGCAGACGGCATCGCATACTACAAAATAAACGAAGTGCATATCGAGCTGTACACGGATAAAAAAGCCCCGCAGCTTGAAGCACAAGTGGAAGCCGTGCTGGATCAGCATGGCCTTGGCCGCTGACAGCACCGTTCCCACGGACATCGACGAATGGCTGGATCAGTTCGACATGTTTTCGATCTACGAGGTGCTCCCGGAAATCATCGAACTGTGGGGCACCAACATGCAGACGGATGTAACCGTTAAAAAAACAAAACCCCAGCACCCGTGAAATGACAACCCCGCTGTTCCTCCTGCGATGCGTCGAGCTGGGGATCAGCATCCGCGACCTTGACCTCCTAACCATCGGACTCGTGCTCGACATGTGGAGTGAAAAGGCCACCGATAACGTGGCCTACAGCAAGGTTGCCACGCAGGAGGACTTCGATCGCTTTTAAGGGAGGTGAACAGAGATGGCAGGCAGGATCAAGGGCATCACCGTAGAGATCGGTGGCGATACCACTGGCCTCGAAAAAGCCCTAAAGGGTGTAAACAGCGCGATCAAAACAACGCAGAGTGAACTCAAGGACGTTGAGCGCCTGCTGAAATTGGATCCCAGCAACACCGAACTGCTGACCCAGAAACAAAAACTCCTGAAGGACGCCATCTCCTCCACCAGTGAAAAGCTGGAGACCCTGAAGGAAGCACAAAAGCAGGCCAAGGAGCAACTTGAACGCGGAGAGTTCGGACAGGATAAGTACGATGCCCTGCAGCGTGAGATCATCGAGACCGAACAGGAGCTCCGACGCCTGCAGGAGCAGGCTGCGAGCACCAGCGTATCGCTTGAAAAGCTGGCCGAAGCCGGTGAGAAATTCGAGAAGGCCGGAGACAGCATTACCAATGTTGGTAAAAAGGTTTCCGTAGCCTCGGCAGCAGTCACCGGCCTTGGCGTAGCTGCCGTCAAGACCGCAGCGGACTTCGACAGCGCCATGGCAAACGTGGCCGCCATCTCCGGCGCGACCGGCGACGATCTGCAAGCCCTTCGAGATAAAGCCCGTGACATGGGTGAAAAGACCAAGTTCAGCGCATCCGAAGCTGCGGAAGCTATGTCATACATATGATACTGCCTTGCAACTAACGGGGTATGATCCAGTAATGGCCAAGATCAAGAACTTTGATTTTGCGGAAGAAGCTAAAAGAACACCCTACTACCAAAAGATCATGCCAGCCATGAAGGACTACTATGAGACAGCAAATTATGTGTTCGTGCATGGGTGGGTACCGGGATTTTTCAACAAGCTCGGATATAACTATTTTTCAGACTGGCGTGAAAGCTCCGCACAGGAATGGAATGCCGCACGATGGTTTAATGGAATGGCATGTATTCCCGCGACATTGGAGGATAAAACGATTGTATGTGGTCACTGGCATGCATCATGCTGGAACGCGGAAAAATGGATCGCGGAATCGTAGAAATCGTAGATACAGAAAGCTTGGTGCCGAAAGACCATCTGCTGAGAAAAATAGATGCGGCAGTAGATTTTAACCGGCTCTATGAAATGGTGGAACCATTGTACAGCGAAGATAACGGGCGGCCCAGTGTGGACCCTGTTGTGCTGTTCAAAATGGTTCTGATCCAGCATCTGTACGGCCTGCCATCTCTGCGGCGGACAGCGGATGAGATCAGCGCAAATATCTGCTACCGTTGGTTTTTGGGCTATACACTCCAAGAGGAAACACCGTATTTCTCCACGGTGAGTTATAATTTCCGTCATCGGTTTACCGCAGAAACCGTGGACCAGGTCTTTGCGTGGATACTGGAAGAGGTGGCGGAAGCGGGATATCTGTCCCCGAAGGCAGTCTTCATAGACGACACCCATATTAAGGCAAATGCCAATACAAAGAAGCAGATAAAAGAGCAGGTGCCTGTGGCGTCCAAGCACTATGCGAAGGAACTGATGGAGGAAGTCAACGCAGAGCGGGAAGCTCATGGGAAGAAGCCTTTTGATGACGACGATGAGCCGCCGACAGCACCTAAGAAGCGGAAAGACAACACCTCCAGGAAGAAGCTGGCCCGCAGGAAGAAAGAGAAAACACGGATCGTCACCCAGAGCGTGACCGACCCGGACTGTGGCTTGTTCGTAAAGGGTGAGCACAAGCGGCAGTTTGCGTATGAGGCTCATACAGCCTGCGACAAGAACGGTTTCGTGCTTGAGACAGTGGTAACGCCCGGAAATGTCCACGACAGCGTTGCCTTTGACGAGGTGTACGACAAGGTAACGAAGACATTTCCCGAAACAGAGACCATTGTTGCCGATTCTGCCTACAAGACGCCCCATATTTGCAAAAAAGTATTTGATGACGGAAGAGTTTTATCCACAGCGTACAAGCGGCCGCAGACGATGAAGGGTGGCCACGAGTGGTGGAAGTATGTGTACGATGAATTCTACGACTGCGTCATCTGCCCGGAATACCAGGTTCTGAACTACAGCACCACGAACCGGGACGGCTACAGGGAATACAAAAGCGATGCACGGCTTTGTGCCAAGTGTCCGACAAGAGAGCGATGCACCCACTCCAAAGACTGCGTGAAAACGGTACAGCGGCATATCTGGAAGGATTACGAAAAGTTGGCAGATGATGCACGCTATACACCGAAGTACCAGGATCTTTACAAGCAACGGAAAGAGACGATTGAACGCGTCTTTGCAGACGCCAAAGAAAAGCACGCTATGCGTTATACACAATACAGAGGCTTGGCCCAGGTGACGAACTGGGTGAAGCTTAAGTTTGCTGCCATGAATCTGAAAAAGCTGGCAACCCGGAAGTGGAAGGAGTGTTTTATCTATCCGCTTTTCCGAGCCGTTTTCCTCTTTCTTGAACGAAATCCGGCTGTAGCTTGATGAATGGGATTGGTTTTTCGACAAACTGAGGCCCGTTTCTTTTGAAAACGGGCCGCTGTTTTGCTATTTGCAGTATCTGCACGCCGTAATTTGACGGCGGACGGCAATAAGCCTGAATCGGCTTACATCAGCTTTCTGAACAGCTCGGTCAGCTCTGCGGGATTTGTGTCCTTGGGGTTGCCGGGACGGCAGGCATCGGCGTATGCGCTTTCAGCAAGGAAGGGAAGGTCCTCTTCCTTCAGAGCATCCAGCTTCTCCGGGATGCCGACATCCTTGGAGAGCTTCTTGACTGCGTCGATTGCAGCCCTGCGGTATTCGGCCTGAGTCATCGAATCAACGCCTTCCACGCCCATTGCACGTGCGATCTCGCGGTACTTCTCGCCGGTGCAGTCGGCATTGTATTCCATAACGATCGGCAGCATCATCGCGCAGGCGACGCCGTGCGGAGTATCATAAACGGCGCCGAGTGTGTGCGCCATGGAGTGGGCGATGCCAAGTCCGACGTTCGAGAAGCCCATGCCGGCAATATACTGGCCGAGAGCCATACCCTCGCGGCCTTCCTTGGTGCCCTTGACCGCGCCGCGCAGGTAGGTGGAGATGAGCTTGATAGCCTCAAGATGGAACATGTCGGTCATCTCCCATGCCGCCTTGGTGGTGTAACCTTCAATGGCGTGGGTCAGTGCGTCCATACCGGTGGAAGCGGTCAGACCTGCGGGCATAGAGCTCATCATTTCGGGATCGACGATCGCCACGATGGGCATGTCGTGAGGATCGACGCAGACGAATTTGCGCTTATTCTCAACATCGGTGATGACATAGTTGATGGTGACTTCGGCTGCGGTGCCGGCGGTGGTCGGGATGGCGATAATGGGAACGCAGGGCTTCTTTGTGTCCGCTACGCCCTCAAGGGAGCGCACGTCGGCAAATTCCGGGTTGTTGATTATGATGCCGATGGCCTTGGAGGTGTCCATGGGGGAACCGCCGCCGATGGCGATCAGATAATCCGCGCCGGCTGCCTTGAATGCCGCAACGCCGTCGGTCACGTTCTCAATGGTGGGATTGGGCTTTATATCGGAATATATCTCGTAACTCAGTCCGGCAGCGTCCATAACGTCGGTCACTCGGGCGATAACTCCGTGACGCAGAAGGGTGGGGCCGCAGCAGATAAGTGCCTTTTTAAGGCCGCGGGATTTCACCTCGGTTGGCAGCTCACTGATGGCGCCTGCGCCGTGATAAGAGGTCTGGTTGAGCATGATTCTGTTTGCCATAGTAAGGTTTCTCCTTTCTTGATATGAAAAATGATCTGTTTTTATTATGCCCCTTCGGGCGTGTTAATATTTTAACGCATCGGACAGGCGTTGTCAATACGCACGAGCATAAAGCCGGAATAATTTAAAAAACCGCCGTGAACTGTCAAGCTCACAGCGGTTTTGCGCTTGCCGCGGAAAATGCGGCGATTTGAAATCATGCATAGATCAGTCGGATGCCAGCGCGAGGATCGCCTTGCGATAGATGCTGCGCAGGCGGCAGAAATCCTCAGCTAAAAGATATTCGTTGCGCTGATGCTCGGTCAGCTCGCGGCCGGGGAACATGGGGCCGAAGGCGACGATATGATCCATTGCGCGCGCGTATGTTCCGCCGCCGATCACCGTCGGCTCGGAGCAGTCGCCGGTCTCCTCGCGGTAGACCGCGAGAAGCTTCCGGATAACGGCACCGTTTTTGTCCATATATACAGGCGGAGTATCCTGCGTTAATGCGACTTCAATGCCGTATTCCGCTGCCGCGCGGCGAAGCGGCTCGGTCACGGCGGCAGCCTCAAATGTTACCGGCGCGCGCACGTCGATCTCCATGACGATGCTCTTGTCTGCGACGCCGACTGTGCCGACGTTCATCGTGAGCTTGCCGCTTTCGACATCCGACAGCGCGCAGCCCATCAGCTCGCCGTTAAGGCTGCTGCCGATGCGGTCGCGATAGAATCGGACAAACGGGCTTTGCGGCAGCAGGGATGCGAGCTTTGCGGCAAGCGCCGCGATGGCGTTCTCGCCGTCTTCCGGCGTGCTGGCGTGGGATGCTTTGCCGCTTGCTGAGATGCAGCTCTCGCGGCCGTCGATCAGCAGCCTCGCCTCGCAGTGATCCGGCACGACGTTGCTCGCGCTGCCGCCGCGGATATCCAGAAGCCCGCTTTCTTCAAGCGGCATGGTCAATTTATAGTTCAGCAGCCGCTTTTCTCCATAGATCGCGGGAAAATCCGCGTCCGGCGTGAAGCCGAACACCGGCAGCTCCTCGTGCTCACGGTAATAGGCCATATCGTCCCAGTCGCCGGACTCCTCCGACTGCCCGAAGATGATGCGGACACGGCGCTTGAGCGGAAGCCCGGCGTCCAGAATGTCCTTCATCGCGTAGATGCAGGCGATGGTTGGGCCCTTGTCGTCGCTGACGCCGCGGCCGTAAAGCCGCCCGTTTTCTTCGGTCAGGTCATAGGCAGGATGGCTCCAGCCGGAGCCGGCAGGCACGACATCCAGATGCGCAAGGATCCCGACCACGGTTTCGCCTGTGCCGATCTGCGCCCAGCCGCAGCGGTGATTTTCGCACAGCTTCGTTTCAAAACCGAGCCGGCGGCACAGCTCCAGCGCGTAGTCCAGAGCCTGCGCGCAGCCTGCGCCGTATGGCGCATCGTCTGATACGTCTATGCCGGCAACGCTCTCTATCCGGCACAGCTCCCGAAGCGAGCGCTTCATTTCTTCGTTGTTCATTTTATTCTCCCAGCAGCACTTCCAGCCGATGACGGATCAGCGAGATGAGCCGCTCGGTGTCCGGGATCTCACGCACAGCGGCAGGATCGCACAAAGGCGCCAGATCCTTGGGGAGATATCCCTCCTCAAAAACGTCAAGCCCGGCCTGATACAGGCAGTCGGCAAAGCGGATAAGCTCTTTTTTTCCGTCCAGCTCGCCGCGCTTTTTCAGCGCGCCTGCCCATGCGGCCATGGTGGCCATCGGGTTTGTGGAGACCTTTTCGCCCTTGCGCCAGCGATAGAAATGTGCCGTGACCGTGCCGTGGGCGGCCTCGTACTCGAAGTTGCCGTCGGGCGAAACAAGAACGCTGGTCATCATGGCAAGCGAGCCTGAGGCGGAGGCGATGAGGTCGCTCATCACGTCGCCGTCGTAATTCTTGCAGGCCCAGATGATGCCGCCGGAGGAGCGGATCACTTTGGCGACCGCATCGTCTATAAGGCAATAGCGGTATTGCAGGCCGGCCTGCTCAAAGGCGGAGCGGAATTCCTCGTCGAACACCTTCTGGAACAGAAGCTTGAAGGTCTGGTCGTAATCCTTGGATATTGTGTCCTTGGCCGAGAACCACAGATCCTGCTTCATGTCCAGCGCGTAGGTAAAGCATGCTCTCGCAAAGGCCAGAATGGAATCGTCCCGATTGTGCATGGCCTGCAAAACGCCGGGGCCGGAAAAATCAAATACCGTCTGGCGGCTCAGCTCCGTGCCGTGCGAGTCGGTGAACACAAGCTCGGCCTTGCCGGCGCAGGGAACGCGGTATTCCGCGGCCTTGTACACATCGCCGTATGCGTGACGGGCAATGGTGATGGGCTTTTCCCAGCAGGCGACCACCGGCTTTATCCGCGATATAAGTATCGGCGTGCGGAACACCGTGCCGTCGAGCGCCGCGCGGATGGTCGCGTTGGGCGATCTCCAAAGCTTCTTGAGGCCGTATTCCTCCTGCCGCTGGTTGTTGGGCGTAATGGTCGCGCACTTAACGCCGACGTGCAGCCGCCGGATGGCCTCCGCCGCCTGATGGGTCACGGCGTCCTCGGTTCTGTCGCGGTTGGGCAGCGACAGGTCATAGTATTCGGTGTTCAGCTCGACAAAGGGGCAGATAAGCTGCTCCTTTATCATCCCCCAGAGGATATGGGTCATCTCATCGCCGTCAAGCTCGGCAATGGGGGTTGGCATTTTAATCTTTTCCATCTTTACCTCCTGTTCTGCGCGGCGTAGTGATTCATCAGACAGCCGGTGAGCAGCAGCTCGCGCTCCTCGGCATTCGTGTTTTTAAGATACAGGGTGATAGGCTGCGCCTTGCCCTTGTGAACAAGAACGGCAGGAAACTCCTCGTCGCCCCGAGCAACCTTTTCGCGCACGTCGGGAACATAGACAAAGTCGCCGGCGTCGCCGTCAAACGCTGCGCCCTCGGCCAGAGTAAAGGGCAGCATTCCCCAGTTTACGCAGTTGGAGCGATAGCGCTTTGTTGCAAACTCATAGCAGATGTTTGCGCAGCCGCCCAAAACGCGCTGGCAGGAAGCGGCCTGCTCGCGAGCCGAGCCGTCGCCGGGCTTGTTGGCGAATATGACAGAGCCGATATGCATGCGCGCTAACGCACTTTCGGGCAAATTCAAGGATTTCAGCACCTCGGCAAGCGCCGGGGGAACCGCACCGGCGGCGCGAGAGACCTCCAGAGCCTGAGCCGCCTTGGCTCGCGGCACATAATCCGGATCGCGGCGCGACAGCGCAAATTCCGCAAGCTTCAAGGGGTTGGAGCGATAGGAGGATGTCTCGCCGGAGGGAATAAGCTCATCGGTCGTGGTCACCTCGTCGCGCAGGACGGAAGCCACCTGCATGAGAAGATCGTCGGCCAGAGCCGGGATGGCAGGCCACTCGGCGATGTTGGGGCCGTATTTCAAGGCCGCGTCCGGCCGGGCATGTCCGAAGCCGAAGTAGACGCGGCGGTCGTAAACATTGCGGTCAAAGCGGCGCTGCACCGGCGCAGGCGGAGTGTAGTCCACGTCTGCCGCCGAGGTGAGAACGCCGTGATTTCGGGCTGTGGCGGCGATGGAGCGCGCGTCCATGAGAATGACGCCGGCCAGCTGCCCGTCCGAGGGCTTTGAGCCTTCGCGGTTGGGGAAGTTTCGGGTCGTGTGGCGGATTGACAGGCCGTTGTTTGCAGGCACATCCCCTGCGCCGAAGCAGGGGCCGCAGAAGCAGGGCTTGAACAGTGCGCCTGAAGTCAGCAGTGACTGCTGCACGCCGTTTTCCATAAGCTCCAGATTTACCGGAACCGAGGGCGGATAGACCGACAGGGAGAAATAGCCGCTGCCGGTGTCGTGGCCGCTCAGAATGGCGGCGGCCTCGGCGATGTTGTCATACATGCCGCCGGCGCAGCCGGCTATGATGCCCTGATCCACCATGAGCTTGCCGTTTACCAGCTTATCGGTCAGGTGCAGACCGGCCTTGCTGCCGAACTGGGCCTCGGCGCGCTTTTCCACCTCGCGCAGATGGTCGCCCGGATCGTGGATAAGCTCACGGAGCGTCACGGCCTCGGACGGGTGGAACGGCAGCGCGGCCATAGGCTCCATGCGGCTGAGGTCGATGCTTATCATACCGTCGTAGTACGCGCCGTCCTGCGGATGCAGTGCGGTGAACGTCTCCGGCCTGCCGTGGATGGCAAGGTACTCCGCCACGGCGTCGTCGGTCTCCCATATGGAGCTGAGGCAGGCCGTTTCCGTGGTCATAACGTCAATGCCGATGCGGTAGTCCATGGGCAGATGCGATACGGCAGGGCCTGCAAACTCCAGCACCTTGTTCTTTACAAAGCCGTTTTTGTACACCGCGCCGCACAGCGCGATGGCAACGTCATGCGGCCCTACGCCCCGGGGCGGCTGCCCGGTGAGCCAAACCAGAATGACCTCCGGCGCGGCAATATCATATGTGTTGCGCAGCAGCTGCTTTACGATCTCGGGGCCGCCCTCGCCGACGCCCATGGTGCCGAGCGCACCATAGCGCGTGTGGCTGTCGGAGCCGAGAATCATGCGGCCGCAGCCGCTCATCATCTCTCGTGCGTACTGGTGGATCACCGCCTGATTGGCCGGCACATAATCTCCGCCGTACTTCACGGCGGCGGACAGGCCGAACACATGGTCGTCCTCGTTTATGGTGCCGCCGACCGCGCACAGACTGTTGTGGCAGTTTGTCAGCACATAGGGCACCGGGAACTCCGTCATGCCGCTGGCCTTGGCGGTCTGGATAACTCCCACATAGGTGATATCGTGGGAAATAAGGCTGTCAAATGTCAGGTGCATCAATCCGTCGCCGGATGGCCTGTCGTGGCGGCGGAGGATCTGATAAGCCATGGTCTTGTCCCGGCCGGCCGGAAATGCGGCTTTTGCAGGTGTCGGCACGCCGCCCTGCAGGGTGACACCCTGGTTATGAAGCTTAATCATATGGTCACGCTCCTTTTAGGAGAAATTTTGTAGACGTTATTGATGTTACAATTACAATGTATCAGTATAGCAGATAATTTTCGGATTGCAACCGCAAAATGAAAGTTAAAAACAAAATTATTGCATTTTCGCCTGTGAGCGCCGCGACTTTGCGATTATTTTTCGCGATTTATGCATTTTGCAAAATTTTTTCTTGCAAAGTGCTCTGCTGCGCGCTATAATCAGGCCATTGAATATCAAAACTCGCAGGCACTGCGGAGGGAAAGGAAGGCATCATGGCTGAAAAGGATACCGACATTCTGGAGCGTTATACGGAGCCGCTGAGCCACCGGATCGAGAAAGAATATGCCATTGGCGAAGAGTTTTATCACGGCGAGGTCAAAAAAGGCCTGCGCAACAGCGACGGCACCGGCGTGCTGGTCGGCGTCACCAAGGTCGGCAGCGTGCAGGGCTACCTGCTTCAGGACGGCCAGAGGGTGCCGACCCCCGGGCGGCTGTATTATCGCGGCATCGAGCTGAACGATATTGTGGAGGCGCACCGCAAGGCCGGCACCTTCGGTTTTGAGGAGGTTGCGTATCTGCTGCTTATGGGCTATCTGCCCACGCAGGATGAGCTTGCTCGCTTCAACGGCATCATGAGTCAGGCCCGTAAGCTGCCGGACGGCTTCACCGAGGGCATGATCATGCGTCACCCCAGCAGCAACATGATGAACGAGCTGGCGCGCAGCGTGCTGAGCCTGTATTCCTACGATCCTGATCCGGACAGCACCTCCATCGAGAACCTGCTTTTGCAGTCGGTTAAGCTCATCGGCTGCTTCCCGTCGATCGTTGCCAATTCCTACGCGGTGAAGCGCCATTATTTCCACAGCGACTCCCTGCATATCCATTTCCCCGTGCCCGAACTGTCCACTGCGGAGAATTTCCTGCGCATGATCCGGCCGGACACCAACTACACCGAGGAGGAAGCGCATCTGCTGGACATGATGCTGATGGTCCACGCGGAGCACGGCGGCGGCAATAACTCCACCTTTGTCTGCCGCGCCATGACCTCCAGCGGCACGGATACTTACAGTGCGATCGCAGGAGCTGTCGGCTCGCTCAAAGGCCCTCTCCACGGCGGCGCAAATGCCAAGGTCATGGAGATGTTCGGCTATGTCAAGGAGAATGTTGACCCTCATGACGACGGCTCTATCCGCGACTATCTGGTAAAGCTGCTGAATAAGGAAGCAGGCGACCGCTCCGGAAAGCTCTACGGCCTGGGTCACGCGGTGTACACCATATCCGACCCCCGTGCCGAGCTGCTGAAGAAATACGCTCGGCATATGGCCGAGATCAAGGGCTACGCCGAGGAATTTGCCCTTCTGCAGAAGGTCGAGGAGCTGGGTATTCCGCTGCTGCAGGAGCGCCGCCGCGACGCAACGCCCATGTGCGCAAATGTGGATATGTACTCGGGCCTTGTGTATACCATGCTGGGCATTCCCCAGGATGTATTCACGCCGCTGTTTGCCTCCGCCCGTATAGCCGGCTGGTGTGCAAACCGTATGGAGGAGCTGCTGACGTGCAGCCGCATCATGCGTCCTGCCTACCGCGCCGTCAGCATTAAAGGTCACTATATACCGATGGAGCAGCGCAAGTCCCATCTTCCGGAGAACGCGTAAATTTTATGCTTGCGCCTGTGTGAAATGAAATGAAAAAACAGACCCGAGGCGCATTTCGCCGCCTCGGGTCTTAGACTGTCAAAAAACTATGCTGCAAATGAGAGATAATAGAGCAGCAGGGGAGCTCGAGGGGGCAAAGGCCCCACTCGTGATTGGATTAATAGCCATCAAAAATGTCCGGTACGGACTTTTTGACGAGCGTAGCGAGAT